>Ga0335085_10000136_pt1 | contig 232273 bp, 192 predicted proteins | sample Lox_Sample_45_FD_206712 | JGI IMG/M metagenome (GOLD analysis project Ga0335085, IMG submission 206712) | Soil microbial communities from Loxahatchee National Wildlife Refuge, Florida, United States - Lox_Sample_4.5 | ecosystem: Environmental > Terrestrial > Soil > Wetlands | place: USA... | reverse complement strand
CCTTCCTTTCCGAGAAGCCTTAGTCCTCAAACCAAGACTACCCCGGTTCGTATCGAGCCTTCGCTCTTATCCAATCAACTTCTCGCGGTTTTCGAGAAGTGGCCCGTCCGTGCCGCCAACACCTTTGTGACTTACATCCTTGACAGCCTCATCCCACTAGAAGATAATCACGATTACACTCTATTAGCTCATTGACAACATAAGCAGTACGAGGCACGCGTGTCTCTTCCTTCGACGGGGCTAGGTTCACGACTTTCCTGAGACCTGACACCCGAGACCTGAGACCTGGTCTTCTAACTCCTTATTCCGGAATATTTTACGTATAAGTCCTTTGTCCGGAATATTTTGCCCGGATTGTACAGCCTAAACCACTGATTCCGGATATTTTAGCTCGGGAAGGGGGAGGGGGGAGGGGGTACCCCAGTACTACCTGGTTAATAGGGGCCTTATGCCGTTTCGTGGGTCGACGCCTGCCCATCAGCTTAGGCAAACTGTTTCATTACGCATTAGCTAGAAGCTACTGCGTGCAGGAGAGAACACTGGACGAAGGAGCCTTGAAAGGGCGCGGCTTAAGCCGCGCCGTAAGCGTGCCATAAAATGCAAGGCCTTTAGGCCCTGAGGGACGCCCCAGCGGCTAAAGCCGAACTATGGGCGACCTGAACGGCACGCCTGAAGGCGTGCCCTTTCAAAGCTCATGATTGCAGCTCTATTTGGCAAGGACGCTACGTATATAGCCGGGCAGCTGTGACGAGAAACCAGAAACGAGAAACGAGAAACTGATCCCAGGAGTTGGGAAGTCATGTATCCCTCAAGCATCCTCCGTTGCCAGCACCTCAAGATCAACGGGACGCAGTGCGGATCGCCCGCGCTGCGCAATGAACGCTATTGTTACTTTCATCGCGAGTCCAGTCACACCTTCTTAACCGTAGACGACAAGCCCCGCGCGCGGCAGCGTGTGCGGCCGCGGCCTGTCCATGTGCAACTGCCGCTGCTCGAGGACGCCAACTCCATCCAGGTTGCGCTCATGCAGATCATGCGCCTCGTCCTCGCCGGAGAGATCGAGCACCGCACCGCCGGATTGCTCCTCTACGCGCTGCAGACGGCGTCGGCGAACCTCGCCCACACCAGCTTTGAGCCCGGGAAGCTGACGCGCGTCGTCATTGACCAGGACACGGTTGCTTCGACTCCGCTCGCCGCCACCCAGTGGTCCCTGCGCGGCCCCGGTGAGCACGACGACGATGAGACCCATCCCGAAGAAGGCGACGAGAGCCCCGACACCCTGGCCAAGATCCTGCTCGAACGCATGGGGCTGGACGATGATCCTGAGGCAGGAGGACGAATGGCAAGTAGCCGGTAGCCAGCAGCGGTCTTAGCGCAGCTGGTCCATCCGATCGTTCCGTTGCCGAAGTCCGACGGATTCCCGTTCACCGGCAATGCGCGTTAAGACCCCGTGCCAATCCTCGGCTATGCACAACGATTCCGTACCCCAATAATCCTTGTGGTATGTAGCTGAACCGCAGCTTGTGCGCGGCAAAAGCAAAACCAGCGACCGCCAGGTCAGCTCCGAAGTCGGTCGCGTACTGCTCGGTCCGTGACGGGCGACGCCCGAACTCCTGCGCTTCGCCGCATCCTGAGGCGCGGGTCGCTTCGATGTCAGCCGCGTTGACCGCCAGGAGTGTCACGAACGGCACGATGAACCATGGACTGCGGAGCGTCTCCTTGAACGTGCGCTCTTCCAATTGGTCGTCCCACGGCTTCCATTGGAACTTCCAGGCAGAGGGCTTTGCCGGTCGCTTCACCGCTGACGGCGCATCCGGCAGATTCTGATGCGTAGTGGGCAGATCGTTGGATGATAGTGCGGAAGGTAGCGTCAAGCTCTGCTGCGCCACGGCAATGCCTGAAACCAGGAGCGCTACAAGTATGGATTTCACGTGATTCGACCTCCGGAAGGAGAATCGGCGCGAATGTCATGATCTTGAATTACCAATGGACGGTGCTTCCCACAGAGCGCTCTTCGTCGTAGGGGCGGATGAGAAGGGGAACCGACCGTCCCCCTGTTCAGTGCGCTCTCACCCAGCGAGGCTCGGGCGCTACTTGGCTGGCGCTACGGCGGTCTCCTGGGGTTCCAGCTTCGCCGTGAAGTGCCGCAGGAACGGCGCTTCGTAGGCCAGATGCAGGCCTTGGATCTGGTCCCGTTTCTTGAAGACCTCGAGAATGATCTCAACCACGTAGTCGATGTGGCTCTGGGTGTAGACGCGGCGCGGGATGGCGAGACGGACCAGGTCCATGTGGGCGCTCTTGCCGAACATGAGGCTGCCGATCTCGACCGAGCGGATACCGCCTTCGAGATAGAGTTCGTTGGCCAATGCGACGCCGGGAAACTGGTCAGGCGGAATGTGCGGCAGGAAGGCGCGGGCGTCGATGTAGACGGCGTGGCCTCCGGGTGGCTGCACAATGGGCACGCCGTTCTCGGAAATGTGGTTGCCGAGATAGGCGGTCGAGGCGATGCGGTATTGCAGATAGTCTTCGTGCAAGGCTTCCTGAATGCCGACGGCGATGGCTTCGAGATCGCGTCCGGCGAGGCCGCCGTAGGTGGGGTAGCCCTCGGTCAGAATGAGCAAGTTCTTTTCCTGCTGCGCGAGAAGGTCGTTGTTGGTGCAGAGGAACCCGCCGATGTTGGCCATGCCGTCCTTCTTGGCCGACATGGTGCATCCGTCCCCGTAGCTGAACATTTCCTGGGCAATCTCTTTGGGTGATTTCTTTTCGTAGCCAGGCTCGCGGAGCTTGATGAAGTAGGAATTCTCCGCGAAGCGACAGGCGTCGAAATAGAGCGGGATGCCGTTCTTGCGGCAGATCGCGCTGACCGCCTTCACGTTCTCCATCGAAACGGGCTGCCCTCCGCCGGAGTTGTTGGTCACGGTGAGCATGACCAGCGGAATGTGGTCGCGGCCTACGTTCTGAATCCAGGTTTCGAGAGCCTCGACATCCATGTTGCCCTTGAACGGATGCTTGAGGCTGGGCTGATGGCCTTCCGGGATGACGAGGTCAATCGCCTCGGCGCCGACGAACTCGACGTTGGCGCGGGTGGTATCGAAGTGGGTGTTGTTGAGGACGAAGTCGCCCTGCTTGCACATCACGCTGAAGAGGATGCGCTCGGCGGCGCGGCCCTGATGCGTGGGGATGACGTGCTTGTAGCCGAAGACGTCCTGGACGGAGGCGCGGAACTGGTCGAAGCTGCGGCTGCCGGCATAGCTCTCGTCGCCCTCCATCATCGCGGCCCACTGGTGCGTGGACATGGCGCCGGTGCCGGAGTCGGTGAGTAAGTCGATCAGGACATCGTCGGCCGGGAGCTGGAACAGGTTGTAACTGGCGGCGCGGAGGAAGCGTTCGCGCTCGGCGCGGGTGGTCCAGCGGATGGGTTCGACGCTCTTGATGCGGAAGGGCTCGATGATGGTCCGGGGCATGCGGGGGTCTCCATTTCCAGCACACACCGGGGGCGGAGAATAGTCAGTGATGGGCGTCACGGACGGCGCTGTTAAAAGACGGGGCACGAAGGAAATCGAATACGGTGTTCGGTGCACGGTCCGCGCCGGCGCTACCTATGGGACGTTGACGGAGTCGCGGCGCTCGGCGGGGATGTAGTTCACGTTTGCGCGGCGCTCCAGTTTGTCCCAGGCGAAGGGGCGGCCTTGAATGGCGCGGCGCAGAGTCTTCAAGAGCACGATGGAAAAGAGCTGGCGGTAGGCGAAGCGCTGCAGCCAGACCTGACTCAACAGCCAGCCGTCTTCGCGCGCTTCGGGCTGGCGGCGTTCGAGGGCGAAGGCCAACGCGGAAGCGATGAAGTCGATCACAAGGAACACTACGAAGAAGATCAGCAGACGCTGGAAGCTCTCCGGATTTGTCGATTCGGGGTGGAAGTATTTCTGGATGGCGTACCAGAGCGCGCCGCCGATAAACATCAGGTCGATAAATGGTGAGACCAGCGGCAGCAGGATCTGGAAGATCAGGATGTTGGGTAAGGCCACCCAGCCCAGAACGCCTTTGCGCGCGAAGACGTCGCGGTGCTTGTAAACGGCCTGCAGGATCCCGAACGACCAGCGGAAGCGCTGGCGCATGAGACTGTTCGCGTTGGCAGGAGCTTCGGTAAAAGCAAGCGCCCGGTCTTCGTATTCGACACGATATCCGTTACGCAGAAGAGCCATGGTGAGATCGGCGTCTTCGGCGACGGTGTCGGTATGGAAGCCGCCGGCTTCGCGAACGGCGTCCACGCGCCAGGCGCCGATCGCGCCTGGTACTACGCTGACCGCGCCCAAGGTGTTGAGGGCGCGGCGTTCAAAATTCTGACTGGTGATGTATTCGAGGGCCTGCCATCGGGTCCAGAGATTCACGCGATTGCCGACTTTGGCATTGCCGGCGATGGCGCCAACTTTGGGATTGAGGAAATGGGGCACGAGACGGCGGACGGCGTCGGGAGCGATGATCGTGTCGGCATCGATACCGACGAAGATTTCCGCATCGCCGATGTGTTCGAGGCCAAAGTTCAGGGCGTCGGCTTTGCCGCTATTGGGCTTGGTGAGGATGAGCACACGGCCTTCGGCTGCTTCTTTGCGGAAAGCAGAGCGGGCAACTTCCAGAGTCTGGTCTTGTGAGCCGTCGTCAATCACAATGACGCGGAGATTGGGGTAGTCGGAATCGAGCGCGCCCTGGATGGTACGCTCGATCACCTTCTCTTCGTTATAAGCAGGGATGAGAACGGCCACACGGGGCTGGTAGGCGGCGGACTGCTCGGGCGTACCGGAGACGTGGGAGCGAAGACGGTCATAGATGGCGAGCAGGCCGACCGAGAGCAAGCGGCCGGTCATGAGAACGTCACCGACGAAGAATACGATGACAATGAATTTGATGGTCGCATCGAAGAGCCAGAAGCCGATCCAGTTCAGGCGGGCTGCCCACAATTCGCCTTCCGGGAGAGGCGGCATCACGTCGGCTTTGGTCTTGCCGAGCAGTTGATAGACCGGGACGAACTCGAATCCGCGGGCTCGGGCGCCCTCGATAATCAGAGGCAAGGCTTTGACGGTTTCAGAGCGGTCGCCGCCGCCGTCGTGCAGAAGAATGATGTTGCCGCAGCCCTGGTCGTAGAGCTTGCAGGGAGGGAGATGGGCCATGACATCGGCAGCAATCTGTTCGGCAGGGTGCCTGGGATTGTCGCGCCAGTCATTGGGATCGATCTTATTACCGACGGTGATGTAACCGAGGCTCTGGGTGAATTCGAGCGGGCGCACCTGATCTTCGGTGTCCGGTTCCTGGTCGATGGAGTAGGGGGGACGGAACAAGACGGTGCGAATGCCCAAGCGGCTGGCGAAAAGCCGCTCGGTCAGATTCATCTCGACGCGCATGTAGTTCGGGCCGATGTTGCTGATGTCGGGATGGGTGAAGGTATGATTCCCGATTTCGTGGCCCTCGCGGAAAATCCGGTTGGTCAGGCTGCCAAATTTGTCGGCCTCAAAGCCGATTAGAAAAAACGTGGCCGGCGCGTGTTCCCGTTTGAGGACATCGAGAATTTTTGGCGTCCACTCGGGATCGGGGCCATCATCGAACGTGATGGCGAGTTGATTTTTGCTGGCTCCGTAGCGGGCAACGCGATAGGGCTCGGGGAGGTCGGTGAAGGTCTCGTCGCTGATGAGGCCCGTGGAGCTGTCGATGGTGAGATCGCGGCGGCCGTCGGAGGGACGGTCCTCGATGCGCAAGATTTCACCCTCGCCCTCCATATCGACATCCTGGCCGGGAGGAACGTCGCGCAGCTTGTCGGGCGCACCGGCGTCGCCGGGGATGTCCCAAACGCGCCAGAGCGAGCGGTCTTCGGCTCCCAGCCTCCACAAGGCGAAGGTGTTGATGCCGAGGGTCTGGGCCGAGCGCATCTCGTTCAGGGCGGTCACGGCATCGAGGAACCAGATGTCGTGGCGAAAGTTCTGCTCGTCGAGATAGCTGAAGTGCGGGTTGAGGGCGTCGCCATCGAAGTCGATATCTTCTTCGGAATCGCGCGAGCCCAGCCAGGCGTCCTGCACCGAGACATTCTTATCGATGAGGCCGGGCGGAAGCTTGCCTTTCTTCGGCTTCTCCACCCAGTCGTAACCGTAGTTGCCGATGGCGCAGATGAGCTTGTCTTTTGGAATGATCTTAAGGGCGGCCTGGACGTTGGCGGTGAACCAATCCTGCGAAGCGACGGGGCCGGGAGTTCCACCGGGGAAATGTTCGTCGTAGTTCATAATGACGACGCCGTCGACAGCGGAAGAGATGGCGGCGTAGTCGTAATCTTCGTTGCGCACCTGCACGCTGACGTAGAGCTTCATCCCCTTGGCGTGCAGGTCGGAGGAAAGTTCGCGCAGCAGAGCGACGTATCCGGGCTGACCTTTCTTGGGGAAGGATTCGAAATCGACCATCAGGCCACGGTAGCGGTCCGAAGCCAGGAAGAGGCCTATCTGGTTGCGGAAACGCTGGCGTGCGGATGGGTCGTTGAAAAAGTCGGCGATCCCAGGATAGAAGTCGGTGCCATCGAAATTCTGCACCACGGGAAAGACGTCCATCTGCGTACCTTCCGACTTGAGGAAGGGCATGACGCTGTCGTCGACGGTGTGGACGGCATCGCCATTCACGACATCAAACATCTTGTTGGTCTGGGGGTCGACGCCTTGCAGGTGGCCGTCGGGAGTCAGCACCTGCAGCCAGACGGGAAAGAGCAGGTCAAGCTGGCGGGCGTACTCGCGGAGGGAGGAGAAGCTAGCGGCGTCCCAGGAAACATAAAAGGCGGCACGAACGCCTTCTTCAGAGTTGAGCTTGATCTGGGAAGGCGCTTTGTGGGAGCGGCGATGGCGGCTGGTGCGAGCCAGGGTGGCGAGGCGGCGCTTCTCGCGCGCCCTCTCTTTCTCCCTTTCTGTCAGGGCGTGATACGGGCGCTTTTCCGCCCTGAGGGAAAGATCGGGCAGGGACTCGCTGCGCAACGCGGTGTATACGAAGAAAATCACGAGCAGGGTGAGGGCGATGGCGCCCGCATCAAAGACGCGGCGAATCCGCTTCCAGCGGGCCTGCCGGGGATCGTAAAAGACCTGTTTGGCCATTGCAGAGGGTGCTCTTTATCGTAGCATCTGGATTGCAGCTTTTAGCTGTTAGCTTTTAGCCTCCAGCTCCGGCGTATCTGGGCTGGGAGGGACCAGCACCGGGGGCTGAGAATCTCGTTCGTCTAACGCTTCGGCTACTGGCCTGGTGCTATATTCCCTTCGTGCTCCCGCTGCTGCGTCGTCACTCTGGGTACTTTCTGGGATTTGCCCTGGCCGGGCTGGCGCTGCGATTTTTCTTCCTCCACTACTTCCCTGCCATCACCGACGATTCGCGGATCTATGCCGACTTTGCGACCAACTGGCTGCAGCATGGAATCTACGGACAGACGCAGGCACCACAGATTGTGCCCGCAGATACGCGCCTTCCCGGCTACCCGGCGTTTGTGGCCGTGGTGTTTGCGGTTTTCGGCGTTGGGAACTTTCGGGCGCTCATGCTGGCGCAAATCCTGCTCGATCTTGGTACTTGTGTGATCGTCGCCGATCTGGCGCGGAGGACCGCGTCAGAGCGAGCGGCGCGGATTGCTTTCGCGCTGGCGGCGCTTTGCCCGTTTCTGGCGAACTATGCCGCTGCGGCCCTCACCGAAACACTGGAGATTCTGTTCACGGCGGCGGCGCTGGATTGCGTCACGGCGGGGGTGGAGATGCAGGAGAGGGGTCGAGGCGCCTGGAAAGCGTGGATCGGCGCAGGGGCGGCGACAGCGGCTTGCATCCTGCTGCGTCCTGATGGCGGAATTGTTTTGATCGGTATCGGCGCTTACTTTCTGGTTCTGATGTGGAAACGATGGCGGGGACAGAGACCCATCCTGCCGGTGGTGGAGGCGGGGTGCTGGATCGGGCTGGCGGCACTGGCGCCGCTGGTGCCGTGGACGATGCGCAACTTTCGGACGCTCCATCATTTTCAACCACTGGCCCCGCGCTATGCCACGGAGGAAAACGAACTGGCGATGCGCGGGTTCAATCGCTGGGTAAAGACGTGGATGGTCGATTATGCGTCGGTGGAGGAAATCTATTGGCCGGTGCCGGGGGACAAGATCGATCCGGACAAGCTTCCGTCACGGGCGTTCGATACCGAGGAGCAGCGGGAGGCAACGCTGACTCTGATCGATGACTATAACCAGTCGCAGGAAATGAGGCCCGACCTCGATGCGCGGTTCGGAGGGTTGGCGGCGGAGCGCGTCCGATCGCATCGTTTGCGGTACTACCTGATTCTGCCCACGCTGCGGATTGCTGATATGTGGCTGCGGCCACGGACGGAACTGCTGCCACCGGATGTGCGCTGGTGGGAATTTGATGACGAGCCCAGAAGTTCTGTGATGGCGGTGATGCTTGGGGTGCTGAATCTTCTTTATGTGGGAACGGCGCTGGCGGGAATCGTGCGGCGGCGGTCCGCGGTTCGGTATGCGGGATTGCTGCTGGGCTTTGTGGCGCTGCGCTCGTTGTTTCTGGGGACATTGGAGAATCCGGAGCCGCGGTACACGCTGGAGTGCTATCCGGTGGTGATTCTCTTTGCCGCGGTTTTTATGGCTGAGGCGTTTCGGCTTGGCGGGCGAGATGCCCATGCGACAACCGCAGGAACGACGGCGCCGGTTGGTTAGCGCTGATTTGCTTTGGCTCTTTCCTGGGCGGCACTCGTGGAGTCGCCTAACTGCTCGTAGGCGTCGGCTAGGAATTTGTGCGCTTCGCGGGAGTCGGGCTGCACTTCGGTCGCTTTCTTGAGATTCGGCAGCGCTTCTGCGGGCTTGCCCTGGAGCGAGAGGATGCGTCCGCGGAGAAGATTGGCGCGATAGTGTGCGGGGGCAAGGCCGAGGCAGATGTCGAGGTGCTCCATCGCATCGGGCACGCGGTCGATGCGGGCGTAGACGGAAGCGAGCGAAAACTGGGCGTCGGCCCATCGGGGCGCACGAGCGACTGCTGCTTCAAACTGCGGGGCCGCACCTTTCCAGTCGCCGGTTTCGAACAATGCAAGGCCGAGTTCATAGCGGCCCATGCCGTTGTCGGGCTGCAACTGGACGGCTCTCTGCAGTGGGCCGACCGCTTCCGCGTAGTTCCTCAGACGCGCCTGGGCCATCCCATACTGCATATTCGCGACGGGCAGGTCGGGCTGTTCGGCCAGCGCTTTCTTCAGCAGCGGAATCGCTTCTTCGTAGCGGGCGTCTTCCACGTCGAACATAGCGTCATGCAGCAGGTTGGAGATTTCTATTCTTTTCTTGGGATCGATGCCGGTGAGTTTGTCGCTGTCGCGGTTGTCGGCGGAGTCGGATGCCACATAGCCGAGGGCTTGCAGCTTCTGGATCTGTTCGGCATCGGGCTTGGCGAGGTCGACCAGGGTCTGGCTGGTTTTGGCGCGGAAGTCGCTGATTTGGGAGTTAAGCGTGTCGGTGACGGCTTTCGAGGCATCGGCGAGATTGTGGGCTGCATCGGGATCGGCGGCCTGATTGTAGAGTTCGGGCTCGGGCGCGCGGATGTACAGGTATTTGCCGGTTCGCAGGGCACGCAGCGAACTCCAGCCGAAGGCACGATGTGGGTAGTCCGTCTCGGCGTAGGCGGAGCGGTCGTCGGGGTCAGACGTGGGCTTTCCGGCAGCGGGCTTCATCAAGGCCATCAGTGATTCACCCTGCATTTCCTTCGGCACGGCAAATCCGGCTTCCTGCAGGATGGTGGGCGCGACATCAACGAGGCGGGCGCGGGTTTCGATACGGCGGCCGGCAGCTTTTCCCAGGGGCAGTTTGAAGAGCAGCGGGACGTGCAGAGTTTCGTCGTAGAGAAAGATTCCGTGGGTGTTCTCGCCGTGGGCTCCGAGGGATTCGCCGTGGTCGGCCATGACGGCGATCAGAGTCTCGTCGTAGAGGCCATGCTTGCGAATTTCGTCGATCAGCTTGCCGACGGCGGAGTCGGCATAGGCGATCTCGCCGTCGTAAGGCTGGGAGCTGAACTTTTCTTTGAACGGAGAGGGCGGATCGTAGGGATCGTGGGCGTCGTACAGATGCACCCAGAGAAAGAACGGACCGTTGGGCAACTGACTGAGCCAGCTGAGGGCGTGATTGACGACGTCTCCGGCGCGGCGCTCGACGGATTTGTAGCGATCGGCGCCATGGCGGCGCAGGTGGAAACCGGCGTCGTAGATTTCGAATCCTCGATCGAAGCCGGGAGCGGTGCCATCGAGGGGATCGAGGATCAGCGAGGCTACGAATGCTCCGGTGTGATAGCCCTGGGCGCGGAGAAGATCGGGCAAGTAAGGCAGACGCGCGGAGAGCGGGATTCCAAAATCATTGACGTGATTGAATTGCGGATACGTGCCGGTGAGGATGGTCGTGTGGGAAGCGGTGGTGATCGGGACGTGGGAGTACGCACGAGTGAACACGATGCCGCGCTGCGCGAGTGCATCGAGGTTTGGAGTGAGGCCGCGCTTCGATCCGAGGAAGCCCATGCGGTCGGCGCGAGTAGTGTCGAGGGTGATGAGGAGGATGTTGGGACGGGTGTCGGACTTGGGGTGGGCGGCGGGTGGGCTGGCAGCGACAGCAGAACCGATGCAGAACAAGACCGAAGCCAGCCGCCGGGGAAACTGCATAAGAAAAAGGGAGTCTAGCACAGCCAGACTCCCCGGGTTTTCCGTCCCGATGCTTAGAAGGTGATCTTGAGAGAGAAGTTCATGTTTCTGGGACCGCCCTGGGCGATTACAGGATTGCCGGCGGCGACGTCGGGGGTTTCCGTCAGATGGCCGAAGGTGGAACTACGAATTCCGTTGTCGAGGCTGAAACGCGAGAAGTTTCCGCGGTTCAGGACGTTGTACACCTCCCAGCGGATATCGACGTTTAGTTTTTCTCCGATCTTGGTGTTCTTCGCTAAAGCCATATCCCACTGGCTGAGTCCCGGGCCAATGAGGAAATTGCGCGGGGTGTTGCCGACAGTTCCGTCGTCAGGAGAGGTGAAACCGTTGGTAACGTAATTATTCGGGTCACGGGGATGGATCACAATGGGATCGCCGCTGAAACTGCCGCGTATGCTACCGCCGGTGAGTCCCTGACCGGAGGGATCGGTGATGCCATTGCGGAAGACGGCGAAGGGATGGCCGCTGAGCGCAGTGTAGATGGTGCTCAACTGCCAACCTTTTCCGGCGAAGCGCCCGAGGTGAGGGATATCCGGGAGATCGTAGACGCCACCAACGTTGAAGTTGAGGCGAACGTCCTGGTCGCAGAGGCCGCGGCCATCCTGAAAGTTGGGGTGAGCAAGCGCGGTACTGCCCACAGGGTTGTCATTGTTGATCTGAGGGTAGTCTCCTTGTCCGCCGCGGTTGGAGGAATTCAGGTCAAAGCACTTGCTCCAGGTGAGGTTGTACTCCGTGTCGAGGCCATGCCAGCCGCGCTGATTATAGGACACCTGCAGGCTGTCGTAGGTGGAGGTCCCCGCGTTCGTGGCGGTAATGAGGTGCCGAATCAAGGGGCCGCCGGTGGCTGGATCGATGAATACCTTCGACAACGGTCGAACCTGATCGCACTCCTCCTCCGACGAACAGACGTGAGGTCCTAGTCCATCATTATTGTCGACGATACTGCCGATCGGTGAGGCGTTTTGGTCGTAGTAGATGATCAAGTCCCGTCCGCGCTGACCGGAATATCCGACGGTCAAGACATTGTTCTTGAACAGTTCTCTCTGAATGCTGAGGTTGAAGTTGTGGTAGCGGGGCGTCTTGAAATTGGGAACGACCGTGAATGCATTGAAGGGGGCGACGCCGGTGGAGGCGGTGTCACCGAACAGGGGACCATCCGTCGCTGCATCGAAGCAGACATAGTCTCCACCGCGCTTATTGGGGTCCGCAACCGGCTTGAAACATTTGGCGTTGGGATTGGTGGGCAACCGCGGATGCTTGACCAAGCCGGCGCCTACCCTTCCCGCATTCTCGACGTCGAAGAAATTGAGGCTTTGCTGGGTAAAGACGCCAGCATGGGCGTGGGCGAAGGAATAGGGGGACGCGAAGGCCCCAAAGTTGGCGACGTCAAAAGAAAGCGAGTAACCGGCGCGCACCGCGGTCTTTCCGTTTCCGAAAACGTCCCAGGCAAAGCCCGCGTGCGGTCCAAAATCCTTGTAGTCGACGTTGTGGATTCGAGCAACATCGGTTCCAACGTTCAGATAGCCGCGCGCCGGATCGAAAATCGCTTCGCGATTGTCAGTGTCCCGCATGGTGCCGTTAATTTCATAACGCAAGCCGTAACTCAGAGTGAAGCGCGACTTGATTTTCCAGTCATCCTGAGCGTAGAAGCCGACGCTGTTCTGGACGATTTGACGATGGGTGTCGCCGAAGCTGCGGTCAGCCAGATCTGCCTTGCCCAGCAGCAATTGCTCAATATCGTTTTGCACCGCTGTATAGCCGTAGGCGCCAGGGACGATGGACGCGTAGTAGCTGAAGTAGCCAACCGCAAGTCCGAGACGAGCGTCGTTCCGGATACTGTTGGTCGAAGCGCGCTGGAAATTTCCTCCAAGCTTGATGGTGTGATTCCCTTTCACCCAAGAGAAATGCTCGGACCAGTCGTAAGTGGCGTCAGGACGGGTGGAAAGCGGATAGCCCTGAACACCTCCGATGTAACCACCGTAGCCGAGGTGGTACATGTAGACGTACGGAATTCCGAAATCGGCAGGGCTGAGTGGCCCGGTGTCGATGCCAAGGCTCTTGGGATCGATCTTGTTGTTGATGTCGAGCAACTGGGAAAAGCGGGTATAGCCGAAACGGCTTTCGAGAATTTTGTTACTGCCCAGGTTCATGGTCCAACTGACACCGGCCATCTGTGCGCGCGAGGGGGCGACGGAGTTGAACAGGTTCTGGGGAAAGGCTGTACTGGGTGGTAATCCGGCAAACGGCGGTCCATTCTGGAAGCTGTCGCCAAAAATGTAGCGAACGGCGACCGACTGGTCACGATTGAATTTGTAGTCGAACTTCACGCCGAACTCATTGTTGCTGGCCGAACTGGGAGAGTGCTGGGTGAAGGTGCCGACATCGGTGCAGTCGGGATCATCGAAACTACAGGGCACCTGGTCTGCAGGATTGGTATCGACCGGGAAATAGTCGAGCAGGGTCTGGCCTACGGGGTCGATGGTAAGACCCAGGTCAGCAATGTCAGCCTTGGCAGCGTCAATTGCCTTTTGCGTCGGGACGGGGCGTGCCTTGACCGCTTCCGATTTGTTGCGTTGGCCTTCGTAGAAGAGAAAGAAGAAAGCCTTGTCCTTGACGATGGGCCCGCCGATATTGGCATGGAACTGATTGTTGTGAATGGGAGTGGGTTTGCAATCGCCGGGACCGCTGCAGTCGCCATTGGCATTAGCGAAGAAATTGTCCGCGTCGCCGATGCCGCTGTGATTAACCCAGGTCGCCCCGCCGTGCCAGGTGTTGGTGCCGCTTTTCATGTTGAGCAGAATCGGAGCGCCGCCCTTGACGCCAAATTCGGCGGAAGGAGTCTCCTGCACACTCAGTTCTTCGATCGCATCCGGGGGGAAGGTCACGGCGGGAATGCCCAGAATTCCGGTTTGGTTGATGGCGGAGTCGCCATAGTAGCGGTCGTTGTTGTACAAGCCGTCGATGAAGTAGTTGTTGGAGGTGGTACGAGCACCGTTGATGCTTACTGCGAGAAAACCGCCGCCGGGATCGCGCTGCACTCCAGGGGTGATGGCCAAGAGCGAATTGAAGTCGCGGCCGTTGATGGGAACGTTCTCAATTTTCACGCTGTCGACATAGTTGTTGTTGTTCGGGGAAAGGTCGACGAGCGGAGCGCTTCCCTCGACTTCCACGGTCTCGGTTTGTTGTCCGATTTGGAGTGTGAAATCCGCGTGGGTGACTGCGCCGGTGGCGACTTCTGCCGTCCGCACAATATTCTTGAAGCCTTGCGCGCTGGCGGTCAGCCTGTACTTGCCGATGGCCAGATCGGGAATGCGAAAGCCTCCGGTGGCTGTGGTGGTAGCTGTGCGGGTCTCGGCGGTGCCGAGATTCAGGGCGGTGATGGTTGCGCCGGGCACGACCGCTCCGCTGCTGTCGGTGACGTCTCCAGAGATGGTTCCGGTGATGGTCTGCGCCAGCAGAAGAGAATTGAGAATCCCTGCCAGAAGAAACACGACGAGTACGGCGACCCGCCTCTGCGACCGCATCTTTGCCCCCCTCAAACGCGACGAATGCAAGGAACGGGGAATGGCATTCGACGCGCGTGTGTGGGTGCTAGTCTATTGGGCTTTCGACGATTGTCAATATCGAGTGACGAGAAAAAAACAAGTTCGCTGCAGCTTGACTGCGAGTCAGATCAAGAGACATACACCGACACGCAACGTAGCGCTGTCTAATGTGTCGAAAATATGTTTCTAGGTAAGTGGTGAATCCGTCATACGGAATTTTGTACGGACGTGTTCGGAGAGCCACTCGATGGCGGAGCGGTTTGCGTCCTTGTCTGTTTGCGCGAGATACTTCATCGCTTCGACAAGCATTTTCTGGCCGTCGACGTAGCGGCTGTCGGAAGTACGTTCGCGCTTCTTTCTCCCCAAATCAGGAGGCACGGGTATGGTAAAAACTTTGGCCATGATTTTTACAGAACACTGACCCCTTCGATGCAGTATATCGTTCCGGATGTCGTTTGACAGCTTGATTCTGTGGTTCCTCGACAGTGTGGAGAGTCCCTCTTTTCTGGCCTTTCTATCACTGGGAAGAGATCGTCTTGGTCTTGGAAGTCGTTTTCAGTTTGAAGACGCCGTCGGGAAGTTTTTGATTGACCTGAATATCGGAATACTTGGCGAGGCGGTAGTTGCCGTCCGGTTCAAAGAACTGCTGCTGCACGGAGACTCCTGGCGACGGATCAATCCAGAGTAGTATGCGGGCAATGTTGTTGTGGAGCTTTTCGGATTTGGGAATCAGTTCCAGCTTGGCGGCGTCGACGCCGCCGACGTTTTCCGAGCCGAGCAGTTTGACCTCGTAGGACTTGAGCAAGTCGTGGCCGCTGCCCCCAAAGCCCAGCACCAGAAAGCTCTCGAGGTCGCTGCGATTCTTGCCGGCATTGTATTCGTTGACCTGGTCGATCTTAGGCTGGTAGACCTGCACCTTGCCACCGCTGTAGACGACATACTTCTTGTCGGGTTCGGAGATATCGGCCGCCATCTGGGTTTCATTGTCCTGGCGGCGGAAGTAGATTGTTCCTTTTTCTGAGTCCGTCTCGTCGACAACTTTCTGGTACTGATCCCAGACGAAACTGGCTTCGGCAGAATGAAAGTTCCTGGCGGCAGCGTCCATCTGGCTGAGAACTCGGTCCAGGTTCGCAGACGGGCTCTGCGGACACACAACCGGTACCAGCACAAGGGATGCGCTTAGAACAATGATGGTAGTGGTGACGCTTTGGCGTCTCACGGCTACTCTTTCTCAACCCAGACTTTGTAGGCCTGAGTGTGTCCGGAGGGGTCCTTCACGGCTTCGAATTTTGTGACGCTGACGGCTCCAGAGATCGGTTCAATGATGTGCTGCAATTGCTGGCGAACGTCCATGCCCTTCCCCTCCGTGATCGCCGTCGCGGAAATCTGATAGATCAGTCCGCCCTGCGCGTCGGGAATCACCACCACCCCGGTTGGATGCGGATTGCGTTCGACCGGTTTGTCATTGTAGTTGATGTACAACGGCGAAATAAACACGAAGAGAAGGATGAGCGTAACCATGACGTCGTAGTGCAGGCTACCCCGTTCATACGACCACAGAATGTATCCGCGAATTGTGCGCCAGATCGCGCCCATGAAGGAGAGGCCGGGCTGAGAAACAGCCACCGACTTGGAACTCTGAAAGTCTATTTGGGAATTCATTGGATGGCAAATGCGGAAGACTAGGCCGCAGATGACAGGCGTCAGGACTTCAGCGCGGGGATGCGATCGGTCCCCATGTATTTTTGCAGCGCTTCGGGAATCCGAACGCTGCCGTCGGCTTGCTGATAATTTTCTACGATCGCGACCCAGGTTCGGCCTACGGCCAGGCCGCTTCCGTTGAGCGTGTGGACGAGTTCGGTCTTGTTCTTGCCCTCGGGACGGAAGCGGATGTTGGCGCGCCGCGCCTGGAAAGCTTCAAAATTGGAACAGGAAGAAATCTCGCGGAACAAGCTTTGTCCGGGCAGCCAGACTTCGATGTCATACGTCTTCGCGGAAGACGGGCCCATATCCCCTGTGCAGAGGGTCACCACGCGGTAGTGTATGCCCAGTTTCTGCAACACAGCTTCGGCGTTGCGCGTGAGTTTTTCCAGTTCGTCGTAGGAAGTATCCGGGTGCGCGAACTTGACGAGCTCGACTTTTTGAAACTGATGCTGGCGGATGATGCCGCGGACGTCTTTGCCGTAGGATCCGGCTTCGCTGCGAAAGCAGGACGTGTAAGCGGTGAGGCAGATTGGGAGACGAGAGGCTTCGAGAACTTCGTCGCGATAGAGGTTCGTAACCGGGACTTCGGCGGTCGGAATCAGCCACAGGTCTTTTTCACCGTGCGGAACGCGGAACGAGTCCTGCGCGAACTTCGGAAGCTGGCCGGTGCCGTACATGGAATCGGAATTCACCAAGTACGGCGGGAGGACTTCGGTGTATCCGTGCTCGCTGGTGTGGAGGTCGAGCATGAAGTTGGCGATCGCCCGCTCGAGGCGAGCACCCAGGCCCCAGTACACGGCAAACCGCGCGCCGGTAAGTTTGACGGCGCGCTCCAGGTCGAGCACGCCGAGCTGCTGGCCGAGGTCCCAGTGTGGCTTGGGTTTGAAGTCGAACTGCGGGGGCGCGCCCCAGCGGCGGACTTCGAGGTTGTCGTCGGCGCTTGAACCCACGGGGACGCTGGCGTGGGGGAGGTTGGGCAACGCGGTCAGAATGTCGCGCAGGCGGGCATCGGCCTCGGACGCTTTCTTCTCGTATTCCTGAATCTTCTCGCGGAGTTCCTTGGTTTCCTGGATCAGTACGTCAACGGGATCGTTTTCCGCCTTGGCCAGATTCAGACCACTAAACTTCTTCAGTTCCTCTTTCTTCAGCTTTGCAATCTCTTGAGACTTCTTATTCCGCAGCGCCTGCAGTGTCTCGGTCTCGGTAATGGTCTGGCGGCGCTCGGCGTCGATGGCGCCGAAATCTTTCAGAAGGTCGGTCGGGTTCATGCCGCGCTGGCGCAGCTTCTCTTCCACCAAGGCGAGGTTCTCGCGGACGAAGTTCAAGTCGAGCATGCAGGTTAACTTTATCAGGTGCGGGGTCACGGACGGGAGGTCACAGGTGACCGGTCACAGGCCACGGGAAATGAAGGCTGTGATCTGTCATCTCTGGTCTGGGACCTCTGGTCTGGGACCTCTGACCTGTGACGGCTTGTCTCCTGTACACTAACTCGCAATGATACTTCCCCGTCGCTTGTACACGGCATTGGTTTTACTGGTTTGGCTTCCGTGCGCGTTCGCTTCCGCCTACAATGCGCGACCGAAGCTGATCGTGGTGATCGTGATCGACCAGTTTCGCGGCGATTATCTCGAGCGTTATCGCGAGCAGTTTGGCGACGGCGGCTTCCGGCTGTTCCTGGACCATGGCGCGTATTTCACCGACTGCAACTACGACTACGCCGACACGCGGACGGCTCCGGGACACTCGACGCTGTTTACGGGAAGTTACGCCAGCGGGCACGGCATCCTGGCCAACGAATGGTGGGATCCGCAGAAGAAAAAACGCGTCACCTCGGTGGAAGACGACACGACCAAGCTGGTGGGAGTTGTGAGTGCGGCGCCCGGAGCCTCTCCGCGGAACCTGAGGTCGGACACGCTCGGAGACGAATTGAAGCTGGCGACCGGCGGCAAGGCGCGCGTATTCGCGATCTCGCTGAAAGATCGAGCGGCGGTCTTGCCCGGCGGATTCTCGGGGAATGGCGCGTATTGGATCGACGGAAAAACGGGCGCCTGGATCACATCAACCTACTACCACCAGCTTCTGCCCGAATGGGTGGAGAAATTCAACGGCAACCATCGCACGGACAAATACTGGAATCGCGAGTGGAAGGATAGCGATGGCAATGTTCTGGGATCGACGGCGCCACGCAAGAATAACGACGGAACGGCGGCAGGCTTCTACGATGTGATCGGGTCCACTCCGTTTGCCGACGAATATCAGTTTGAGTTTGCGAAGGAGCTGGTGGTTTACGAGAAGATGGGAACCGGACCTGCGACCGATCTTCTGGCCATTAGTCTTTCGGCCAACGATATTCTCGGCCACCGCGTGGGGCCTGATTCTCCGCAGATGCACAGTATGGCGCTGGAACTGGACCGCCATCTGAAAGAGTTCTTTGAATTTCTCGGACACCAGATCGGGCTGGCCAACGTGTGGCTCGTGCTCTCTGCCGATCATGGAATCGCGCCTTTGCCTGAATTTGCGAAGACCCTTCACCTTCCTGCCGAGAATCTGGATAGCCATGCCCTGAAAAGCGAAATCAATTCTCTGCTCGAGAAGAAGTATGCGAAGAAGGCCGACTACCTGGCCGATCTTGATTACCCGCTGATCTGGTTGAATGACGCTGCATTCGCGGCTGCGGGGCGCAAGGAAAGCGACGCCGAGGCGGACGTGGGAGAAGCCATGAAGCAGACAGGGTTCCCGGGATATTTCACCAAGTCGCAACTGGCGCGCGGAGACACTCCGAACAGCGAAATTGGCCGGCGCTACTCGCACAGTTACTCTCCTCATGGAGGTTGGTACGTGATGGGAGTTCCGAACCCATTTCAAGTAGGAACCACGAAGGGCACCGATCACGCGTCGCCGTTTTCGTACGATACTCATGTGCCGCTTGCATTCTACGGACTGGCGTTTCAGTCGGGGACCTACCGGACGCATGCGGAACCGGTGGATCTGGCGGTGACGCTCGCTTCCCTGCTCGGGATTAATGCTCCGACGCATGCTACCGGGCGCGTGCTCACCGAGGCGATCCAGCCTCCGCGGCGCGCCGCCGCGTCGACCGGAGAAACACAATGACGCCTGTGGGACCTCCGGATCTGAGCGTCAGCTTTACCGGGATCAACCTGAAGAATCCGATTATTGCCGCCTCGGGAACTTTCGGTTACGGGATTGAGTTTGAAGATATCGTTCACCTGGAACGGCTCGGTGGATTCGTAGTCAAGGGCTTGTCGAAAGAGCCGATGACGGGCAATCCGCCGCCGCGTCTGTTCGAGACGCCAGCCGGGATGCTGAATGCGATTGGGCTGCAGAATATCGGGGCGCGGGCGTTCCTTGATGAGAAGCTGCCGGCACTGCGCGCCAAGAAAGACGTTGTTGTTTTCGCCAATGTGTTTGGCTACACGCGACCTGACTATGAACGGGCGATCGAAATTCTGAATGAGGGCGAAGGAATCGCGGCCTATGAGCTGAATGTTTCGTGCCCGAATACGGCGCATGGGGGGATCCAGTTTGGCAGCGATCCGCATTTGCTGGACGAGGTCGTGCGGACGGCAAAGCGGACGGCGACGCGTCCGCTGATCGTCAAGCTGTCTCCGAACGTCACGAGTATTGCGCAGATGGCGCGGGTTGCCGAAGAGGCCGGAGCGGACGCGCTTTCGCTGGTGAATACGTTCCTGGCCATGGCGATTGATGCGGAGACGCGGCGTCCGCGGATCGCGAATGTGACGGCGGGATTGTCGGGGCCGGCGATCAAGCCGATCGCGCTGCGCATGGTCTACGACGCCGCTCATTCGGTAAAGATTCCCGTGATTGGGATGGGCGGGATCACGCGAGCCGTGGACGTGATCGAGTTCATGCTGGCGGGCGCCAGCGCGGTGCAGGTGGGGACGGCAAGTTACTTTGATCCGGTGGCGACGGAGAAACTCGCGGATGAGTTGGCGGTGTATTGCCGCGAGCACCGAATTCAGAAGATTCGCGAAGTTACGGGCGGGATGGTGACGGATTGAGGTGAGGCTACCACCATCTCGGCCGGCCAGGACTCAATCCTGAAGGGCCGCGGTGGTCGCGGCTCACCGTCCGCGGGCGTACCAGATCGAGCCGGGGGACTGATAATTCATGCCTTCGCCCCAGACGGCGTGGGTGTCTTCGCGGTTGTCGATGGCGATTCCGAAATAGTCCCCGAAGGGAAAGCGGAAGCCTTTTTTGTTGATGTAGCGAAATCCCGGCGCGTAGCCGGAGAGACGGGTTTCGTCGGACCAGGTGGCTCCGCCGTTATTGGAACTGCGGTAGTAGGTGTTCCACAGGGGGGCGTTGCGGGTGTCCATCCAGGCGATGCGCACGTCTCCGGCTCGGCCCGCGACAACTGCCGGGAAAGCGTGCTCGGTAGCACGTTTCGCCTGGGAGATGTCTGTGCGCGGCAGCCAGGTTTCGCCGCCGTTGGTGGACGAAGAAAAATAAATCCGTTGGGGACCGAGGGAGCGGTTGCCGGAGCTCCACAGCGCATAGATGGTTCCGCCCGCGTCGGAGGCCAGCGCGACCTGCGCGCCGAGGTAGGCCTCGCCGCATTCCAGATCGTCACAGCCAGGAGCGGCAGCGGAGGTGTCGAGCTGGGATGCCGTCCAGGTCTTGCCGGCATCCGGCGATTTCGCAACGAACAAACGCACGGGGCCTCGCGCTCCACCCGCTTTGGAATATGACGCCCACGCGAGAAAGGCGTTGCCTGATGGATCTACGGTGGCACCGCCGAGCAGGGACCATCCTGGCAGGCTGACGGTATTTACGCGGGCGGCAGAGAAACTGCGGGCTGCGTCCTGCGATGCTGCGACCCAGACTTCCTCATCATGATTGAAGCCGACGTAAACATTCTGCCCGCGGACGCTGAGCACGGGCTTGTCCAGCTCTACGGCGCTGCGGACAGCGACGCTGAATGCCCAGGTAGCACCGGCGTCGGTCGATCGGGCTACGATGACCTCGCGCTTGCGGCTCTGCAGCCAGGCGGCATAGAGCGTGTGGCGGTCAGCGGGGTCTATCACGATTTGGGGATCGTACTGGCCGAATGCGGATTCCAGGACAGTGTGCGGCGCCTGCCAGGTCTTGCCATTGTCAGCGCTCACGACGAGGAGCATAGCGGGTACGCTGCAATCGGCGCAGCCCGGTACTTCTCCATAGTGGGGATACAGGACATAGACGCGGCCGCTGCCATCTGCCGCCATCGCCGGTTCCCACTGGTCACCGATTGGGATGCCTAGCCGCTTCTGTGCGGAAAACTGGCCGGGAGCTGCCCATGCCAGGCTGGCAAGAGCCAACACGAGTACCGCGAGTTTGGGAAAGGCGGATCGCAAGCGAGTGGGGCAGGGGAAGAAAAGATGAGCCCTGACTCTGAACTTTAACCCGAAGTGGGCTGGGGGTCAACGGCGCTCAGGCCGCTGTGAGGAGAATTGGGGCACCAGAGGTAATCACAAGGGTATGTTCAAAATGAGCCGACAGGGAGCGATCTCTTGTGCGGACGGTCCATCCGTCTTTTTCGGTGAAAATTCGGCCCGAGCCCCCGCTGATGATGGGCTCGACCGTGATGACCAAGCCGTCGGTCAAAATCTGGCGGGCTTCGGGGTCGGCGAAGTTGGGGACACGCGGTTCTTCGTGGATGGTGCGTCCGATGCCGTGGCCGCCCAGTTCGCGGATCACGGAGAATCCATCCTTGCGCACCTCACGCTCTACGATTCTGCCGATTTCGTTGACGCGAAAGCCAGCCCGCGCTACGAGCATTGCCTTCTGAAAAGCGCGCTCGGCACAGTTCATCAACCGCTCGGCGTGAGGGGTTACGTTGCCGACTGGAACTGTGATGGCGGCATCGGCCATGTAACCATCTTTCTCTACGGTCACATCGAGTTTGACCAGATCGCCCTCCTGCACTTGGCGATCGCCGGGGATACCATGGACGGCTTCATCATTCAGGCTGATGCAATTGGCACCGGGAAACTTGTAGACCATCACGGGGGCAGAGCGGGCGCCGTTTTCTTCGATGACCCGGGCACCGATGTCGTCCAGATGTTTCGTGGTTACACCGGGTCGCACTGCGGCCTTCATGGCATCGAGCACCTGGCGCACGACGCGTCCGGCGGCTTTGAGCGAATTCAACTCCAACTCATCCTGGATAGACATGTGAGAACTCGCGCGAACCGGCTATCCGGGCGCGGCCCGAGGGACTCTCGGCCAGAATAACAATAGCAAGACAAAGGCTCCGGCGTAGTAGGGCCAGACGTGGTCGATGGAGAAGCCAACCAGGCGGAGCGCCAAGCCAAATAGAGCCAGTGTCTCGCAGAGCGCGTACATGGCAATGTACCCGGTTCGCCAGCGCGACAGGATGAGGGCATCAGCCGGCTTCTCGCGCAGTTGTGCCTCGGACTCCAGAACCAGCGTGCGGCGCACCACCAGCAGTGCTCCCACCAGGCCAATGGAAGCGACCGAAGCGGCATACAAGATCGTGGGATTGGCAGCGAAGGGCGGGCGCACCACTTCACCCACGACCACGAAGATTCCGACGCTGACTAACATTGCGATCTGCACCAAGCGTACAGTCCGCAGAGCCAGGCTCATGGCCCTAGATTCTGCCCCTATTTTCAGAAACCTACAAACAGAAAGCGGAATAGTATCCGCCTTGGTAATGCCGTGCTGATCACGAGGTCAGTGGGGAGCGGAGCGGGGACGGACGCGAACGAAGAGCTGGAAGGAGACTGGATTGGCGCCGTAGGCGGAGTCCGAGGCGGACGGCTTGGAATAAAAGGTCACATCCGCCCCCAGGGCCAGCTGCCACAACCGGCTCTGGATGAGATCGCGCGCGCCGCCGAAAGTGTACGCGCCAACGCGGAAGTTGGGGTGCGTGGGATCGTCGGGAAACAACTCGTCTTTATCCACAAGTTCGAGGCGGGAGAATACATAGTTGCGTGACTGGAAGTTGAGCGTGGATTCCAGCAGATAGCTGTTCAGATTGCGGGCTTCGAGGTCTTTGTGTTTTCGACCCCAGATCAGGGACGAGGACCAGGAGCCGCGGTCCAACGGTCGAACGTACTCGATTGAGGCGCTCTGGCGGCGCTCGCTTCCCGGTTCGATGGCTTCGGGATGTTCGAGACGGCCGTAACTATATTGAGCGGTCCAGTTGCGCGTGGGGGCCACGCTGAGGCGAGCGGACCAAGAATCCAGCGGTGCCAATTGGATCCCATAACGTTGTTCGTTGGGCTCGCGGCCGTTGAAGAGTGAGCCTTCGATTTTGTATCGATCTACTATTAACCCCGTAGTAATCACTCCGAAGCTGGTGTGGGTCGAATCCTGGAGGTGATGCGAGAGGGGCGCCATGGGTAACTCGGAGGCCGAGACACGATGCATGTAGGTCACGGGGCCCAGGGCGGGCTCAGCCGCCGGTCCACCATAGAAGAGCCATGACACTTTGTCGCTTAGAGGCCGGGTGTAATACAGAGAGAGTTCGGCAAAAACATTGTGTGGATGCTGGTGATCGACCAGGGGCTGGCCGTGATAGGTCTCCCCGGTCTGGAAGAGCTGAGGGAAACCGGGATGCGGCGCCGTCAGCGACTCGGCGGAGAACATCTGGCGGAACAGAATCGTTCCGCGACCCAAGGGATGCTGCTCCATCAGCATCAGCCAGTTCACGGATTCGGCTTTTCCGGCGCCACGCGGTCCACCCTGCTGGTTGTAGTCGACGAAGATCGCGCCGTGGGCCATGAGATCCCATCCAGCGGATTGCTTCATCCACAGGTGAGCCGGCGAGACGGCGGGTTGCCATCCTGTGCCCGACGAGGCGTGGGGCGAGGGCATCCAGTCAGGCTCCGAGGGCATCGTCATGCCGTGCATCGACATGTCATGCTGCATCGACTCCATGGAATGACGAGAATGAGGAAGATCTTCCTGCGCCGAAACGAAACCTGCCAGACCTGCGATCAGAGCAAACAATATCAGATTACGCACGCATGACTCCTCAGATTAGGAGGATGGTTTCCTTGGGCGGACGTGCGTCCGCGACACCTTCAGTGAACTGGGAGTGCTTGCGACTAGATACGAAGCGGAGCGGCGCCGGGCGGAAACTCAGGAGCGAACGCCGCAACTGGGCGCGCGCTGATTTCCTTGGCGGCAGACAAAGCCAAAACTAGTGCGGGAGTGGAGACATGCATGTCGGGAACCTGCAGGTGCAAAACCTGAGGCGCAGCCACGTTGTGTCCGGTAAGGCAGCAGCGATAGTCGGGCGAGGCGGGGGTGTGCGGCTTGCCTTGCTGGTGACATCCGCCGGTGGGCTTCGACGACTGTTCAGGAACAGGGAGCGCGTAGCCCAGGCATGATGCCAGGACGACGACCACCAGCGAGATTGCAACCAGCCTGAACAAGTGCGACGACCTTATCGAATTCAGATTCGCCATCTTCGAATCTGACTCACGCAATCTGGACTACGATCCCGTGATTTTTACGCGCAATTCTTCCGGCAGCTTTTCGCGAATTTCCGGCGGTAAGCGGTCGTGCACGTGGCGCGCGCCGAGGCGGGCGACATCCACCACCGCCATGGGCGCGGGGGTGGCCACGGCGACGATGAGCCAGATGAGCGCGGAGAGAGCAAAACCGAACAAGGCGGCAATTTCGAGCCAGAAGGCGTGGCGCGGGCCGAAATGACGGATCACACCGAAGGCCAACAGGAAGAGCGCAGCTGACACCGACGCTAGAACGATGAGGGAAATGTCAATGAAGCGGTGCATCTGCTGGCGGCTGCGGCAGTGCTCGCAATCGGCGAAGTGGGCTTCGTAATCGCCGCGCATTTCCGGGGCCAGACCGGAGATGTCGTACCGCCATCCGGCTAGAATCTTTCCTACGATGGGCTCCACACACTGGCTCATAAAAGGCTAAAGCCGGATAGGTTCCAGAGCGTCCGACTGACGGGCGAGCATGACGCGGTTTTGCCAGAGGCCCTGCCGGTCCCGTAGAGCATGCTCGGCGGCTGCGCGGGCCACCTCGGGATGGTTATTCTGCTCCGACAAGTGCGCCAAAACTACGTATGCTGCACCACCATCATAGTCGCTGGTAAAGAATTCCGCGAGAGCGTCGTTGGACAGGTGTCCGACGCGGCTCATCACCCGCTGCTTCACGGACCAGGGATAGGGACCGGAGCGAAGCATTTCGAGATCATGATTCGACTCCAAGACGAGCACATCGCAACCGCGGAGATGATCGCGCACGCTCACCGGCATATATCCGAGGTCGGTGGCGAAGCCGATCTTTACTCCTTCAGTGCGAAAGGTGAATCCGACCGGGTCAATCGCGTCGTGGGGAATGGTAAAGGGCGCGACGTCGATGTTGCCGATCTGGAAGTGATGACCTGAGGCAAAGTGTTCGAGCCTGGGGATGTCCGGAAGCCGGCCGTTCTCATCGCGCATGGCGCGGCTCCATTCACGGTGCGTAGGCAGGGTCAGGAAGACAGGCACGTTGAGCTTCGCGGCCAGCCGCTGCAAACCGGCAACGTGATCGGAATGCTCATGGGTGATCAGGATGGCGGAGAGTTCCTCGGGACGCTCACCCAAGGTACGCAAACGCTTGAACGTCTCACGGCATGAAAGGCCGGCATCCACGAGGATCCGGGTAGTGCTGCTGGCCACGAGAGCACAATTAGCTCTGCTGCCGCTGGCCAGCAATGAGACGGAAACAGCCATGTCTTTGCAGCTTACGCCTGTCGGTTGTGGAAACGGGAGTACTTTTTGGGTCCTCCACGACCGTTTGGGTATTCGTCATCCCTTACCTGGGAAGAGATTGTCCACTACGCCTCTTCCGAAAGCGCCGCCGTAGGCGCCGGCAATACCAGGCAGGAAGGCGAGAAACGATTCGTAGATCTGCGCAGGCTGTGGTTTTTGAGAGAGGAGTAGATAGGCAAGCCATTCCACAATCGGCACGAAGATTCCGATGAGCACAACCCAGCGCCAGGGTTTGCGCGGGCGGAGAAATCCGAGCAACATGCAGGATGCCAGCACGATCATGGCCGTGAACAGCAGATCGCCGACTTTGATATCCACCCAACCGGCAAGGACTCCGCAGGCTGCAGCTACCAGGTAGTGCAGGGAATCGCGCCGACGAGGTCCTTCGGGAAGAATTCCGCCCCAGGCTGTCGTCATCTCTTGATCTTATTAGTAGGAATAGAAGCCTCGCCCGCTCTTGCGGCCGAGCCAGCCGGCATCCACCATTTTGATGAGCAGTGGACACGGACGATACTTGGGATCGCCCAGCCCGTCCTGCAGAACGCGCATGATGTCGAGGCAGACGTCGAGACCGATGAAATCGGCCAGGGTCAGCGGCCCCATAGGATGCGCCATTCCCAGTTTGAAGACTTCGTCGACCGCTTGCGGCGTGGCCACGCCTTCCATGACCGCATACATGGCTTCGTTCAACAACGGCATCAATACGCGGTTGGAAACAAATCCGGGGGCGTCGTTGACTTCGACTGGCGTCTTTTCCAACTTGACGGCCAGATCGCGAACCCTTTCGAAAGTTGACTGGGAGGTGGCTAGTCCCCGGATGACCTCGACCAGCTTCATCACCGGCACGGGATTGAAGAAGTGCATGCCGATTACGTTGTCGGGACGCCTGGTCAGGGCTGCAATTTTGGTGATCGAGATGGAGGACGTGTTCGAAGCGAGAGTGATGTCGGGCTTCATCATGCGATCGAGGTCGCGGAAAATTTCGGCCTTGATTTCGAATTTCTCGGTCGCGGCTTCGACGACAAATTCGCAGTCGACAAGCTTGGCGCGAGCGAGCACGGGCGTGATCCGTCCAAGCGCGGCGGCTTTGTCGGCGGCGGAGATCTTGTTCTTGGCGACTTCACGATCGAGATTCCTGGCGATCGTGTCCAGACCTCGGTCCAGAAAGCGTTGCTCTACGTCGCACAGCGTGACGTCGTAACCGCCGCGGGCGAAAACGTGGGCGATGCCATTGCCCATGGTGCCCGCTCCGATCACACCTACGCGTTGAATTGGCATGATTGCCTCACGGTTGGAAAAGAACACAGGAGTCTACCAGAAGGTGACCAGCAGGCGTCGCGCTTTCAACACCGCAGTTCGGGAAAAGTTGCGGCGAGTGAGATGCCCAGCGGAATGTATTTTCGGTTGAGACATGGCAGCAAATCTCTGAGGGAGTCGCATCCCATGGGGCAGGTGGCGAGGAAGAGACAGGAGGACCCTATGGGGCGAAGCATGAGGCTGGCGGCATTGGCACTATCGGCGACGCTGGCATTGAGTGGTCTTGCAATAGCGCAACGCGACTATGACGGCGATCGCGACGACGGGTACCACGGCAGGGGCGACGGCGAAGCCCGGCAGCGCGGCTACGAGCGCGGCTATCGAGACGGCGTGGACAAAGGACGCCATGAGGGTCGCGAGCACGATCCGTTTGATTACCAGACGCCTGACTGGCGTCAAGCGACGCGCGGATATGAGCGCTGGATGGGTCCGGTGGAGTTCTATCAGCGTGGCTATCAGGATGGTTACAGGAACGGTTTCGGGGCGGGCTATCGGGAAACCGCTGGAGGCTGGGGCGACCACGACCGCGACGACCGCTGGCGGAATGAGGGCTGGCGAACCGGGTATGACCCGGATTCGGCGAGCGTAGCGAATCGCTTCGGCTACGACGACGGCCGGACCGCCGCGCGGGAAGACATCGAACACGGGAAGTCCTACAACTCGAAGCCGCGAGGGCGCTTCGGAGACCGGCTCGACGGGTATCGTCGCGAATTTGGCAGCAAGGATCGCTACCGGGCCGAATACACTGCCGGCTATCGCGAAGGATACGACTCGGTGATGCGACGCCGCTATTAGAATTTTCCTGCAACGCACGAAGGGCCGCCCACCGTGGACGGCCCCAATTTTTTGAAATCCGCTGCTCGCTATCCGTCGTGTGCTGTTCGCAAAACACATCTTCGTACGGAAGCGTGCGATCAGCGAACGACGATCAGCGAATCTACTTCTCGGAAGCGACTTTCAGGCGGGTCTCGGCACGCTGCAGCGCGCCTTCGGCGCGGTCGTAATCCACTTCGGGGTTGTTGCTTTTGAGGCGCTGCTCGGCTCGATCTTTCGCCTTTTGCGCGCGAGGCACATCGATCTCGTGAGGATGCTCGGCAGTCTCAGCGAGGATCGTCACTTTGTCGGGCAGGACTTCCGCAAATCCCCAGGCCACGGAGAGGATCCTGGTTTCCCCCTGGCTCCGATAGGTGATGATGCCCACTGCAAGTTCAGTGATAAGAGGGGCGTGGCCGGGAAGGACCCCGAGATAACCGTTCCGGCCGGGAATCTGGGTCTCTTCGGCGGTCGTCTTCACCACCAGCCTCTCGGGCGTGACGATTTCGAGTTGGAAGGAATCGGACAAAGTTCTCTGTTCTGATGTCAGAGCGATTGCTGCTCTTAGGCTGCTGCCCCTTTCAGTTTCTCTGCTGTCTCCAGGACTTCTTCAATCGTTCCCTTCATATAGAAGGCCTGCTCGGGAGTGTCGTCGTACTTCCCTTCCACGATGCCGCGGAAGCCTTTTACGGTGTCGGCGATTTTCACGTAGCGTCCGGGCGTGCCGGTGAACTGCTCGGCGACGTGGAACGGCTGCGAAAGAAATTTCTGGATCTTTCGGGCACGGGCGACGGTCAGCTTTTGATCTTCGCTGAGTTCGTCGATGCCGAGGATGGCGATGATGTCCTGCAGGTCCTTGTAGGTCTGGAGGGTCTTCTTCACCATCTGGGCGACGTCATAGTGCTCCTGGCCGACGATGCGCGGATCGAGGATGCGCGAGGTGGAGGCCAGCGGATCGACGGCTGGGTAAATTCCGATTTCGGTCAGGGCGCGAGAGAGCACGGTGGTGGCGTCGAGGTGGGCGAACGTCGTGGCCGGGGCAGGATCGGTGAGGTCGTCGGCGGGAACGTAGATGGCTTGCACCGAGGTGACGGAGCCTTTTTTTGTCGAAGTAATGCGTTCCTGGAGTTCGCCCATTTCGGTGGCGAGGTTCGGCTGATAGCCGACGGCAGAGGGCATGCGGCCCAGCAACGCCGAGACTTCCGATCCGGCCTGGGTGAAACGAAAGATGTTGTCGATGAAGAGCAGTGTGTCTGCGCCTTCTTCGTCGCGGAAGTATTCGGCGACGGTGAGTCCGGTCAGCGCGACGCGAAGACGCGCTCCGGGCGGCTCAGTCATCTGGCCGTAGATCAGCGCTGCTTTCGACTCGTCCGGCTTGCCGGGCTTGATCACGCCCGACTCGGACATTTCCAGCCACAAGTCGTTGCCTTCGCGAGTGCGCTCGCCGACGCCGGCGAACACGGAGAATCCTCCGTGCTGTTTGGCGACGTTGTTGATGAGCTCCATGATGACGACGGTTTTGCCGACGCCAGCGCCGCCGAACAGGCCGATCTTGCCGCCCTTGAGGAAGGGCTGGATCAGGTCGACGACCTTCACGCCGGTCTCGAACATTTCGGCGGTGGTGGCCTGTTCGTCGAATGCAGGCGCGAGGCGGTGAATGGGCTTGGTTTCGTTGTGCGCGATGGGGCCGAGCTGGTCGACGGGCTGGCCGATGACGTTCATGACGCGGCCGAGCGTACCTCGGCCCACGGGAACGGAGATGGGCCCGCCCAGGTCGATGGCTTTCATGCCGCGGACCATGCCGTCGGTTGGCTCCATGGCGACGCAGCGCACGCGGCCTTCTCCGAGATGCTGTTGCACTTCGAGCACGACGTTGATGGGCGTCGGCACGGTGAAACCGTCGCTGACGACTCGCAACGCCTCGTAAATGGGAGGCATCTTCGCCTCCACAAACTGCACGTCCACGGCGGGACCTGCGACTTGAATTACGTGTCCGGTATTGTCGGGCATAAATTCAGCTCTTAGCTATTAGCTCCTAGCTTGTTCGTGCGAGTTCCAATATCTTGCCTTTGCGATCTGTCTTGAAGAGCTAAGAGCTAAAGGCTAAAAGCTAATAGCTTCTTCACAATGCTGCCGCGCCGCTGACGATCTCGATAATTTCCTTCGTGATCTTGGCCTGGCGGGCGCGGTTCATGACTAGCGTCAGGGAATCGATCATGTCTGACGCGTTGTTGGTTGCTGAATCCATGGCGGTCATGCGAGCGGCGTGTTCGGCGGCGACCGACTCCAGCAGCGCATGGAAAATCTGGATGCCGATGTATTTCGGGAGGATCGCGCTGAACAGCTTGTCCGGCGGCTGCTCGTAGATGTAGTCCACCTCAGCCTTGCCAATCTTGGCGGCCGCTTCATCAACCGCCCTCGTGTCCGCGGGACGAACGCCGACGCCAGCCGTCTTCGCCGCTTCGACTCGCCGTTTGCGTTCTTCTTCGGCCGCTTCCTCGGCCATGCGGACATCGGTGACGCCAATCTCCATGATCGGCAGGAGCTTCTCTACGATGAGCCGCTGGGCAATGACCGACTTGAACTCGTTATAGAGGACGTAGACGCCGTCGATGTCCCCACGGCAGAAACGATCGACAACCGTGGCGCCGAGCGTGGAGGCAAAGTTGAATTCGACCTTGCCGAGAACACCGACATGTTCGCCAACGATCTGCACACGGGCCGCACGCATGAAAGGCCGGGTATCCTCGCCCCGCCCGGGAAAGGTCGTGCCGCCCTCGTCAATCGTTTCCGATGGCGCTGCCGGGAACCTGCGGCGCATGAAGTCGCGGCCCTTGCGTCCGATGCATTCAATATCGATGTTCTTGTCAGCGTTCGCCTCGATGAACCTGGTAACAACTTTCAAAATGTTGGTGTTGAACGCGCCGGCCAGACCCTTGTCGCCGGTCACGACGATCAGCAGGAGGGTGTTCTCAGGACGCTCCGCGAGCAGGGGATGACGAGGTTCGCCGGTGACGGAATCGTAGACATCGGCGCGCGCGACCAGCGATTTCAGAACGTTCGTCAGCATCTGCGAATAGGGCCGCGCCGCCAGGGCGCTTTCCTGGGCGCGGCGCAGCTTGGCGGCCGAGACGGTCTTCATCGCCTTGGTGATCTGCCGCGTGTTGACCACGCTGCGGATGCGGCGCCGGATGTCGAGAACGTTGGGCATGAATCAGCTTCTGGCTGCTAGCCTCTGGCTACTAGCAAGCAAAATCTTGTGGCGTACATTTGGTTTGGGTTGCTAGAAGCTAGGAGCTAGCAGCTAGCAGCCGGTTCACTTCGCTACTGCCTGCCTTGAATCCACAAACTGCTGCTTCGCTTCCTTGATCACGCGTGACATCTCGGCCTTGAGGCTGTCGTCGAGAATCTTCTTCTCCATGATCGTGTTGAGCAGGCCCGGATTGCTCGTGTCGACGTACCGGTACAGCTCATTCTCGAAGTCGCGGACATCGCCGACCGCCATGTCGTCGAGCACGCCGCTGGTACCGGCGAAGATGATGAGAATCTGCTTCGAAAACGGCAGAGGTGAGAACTGGCCTTGCTTCAGGATCTCGACCAGGCGCTGGCCTCGATTGAGCTGGGCCTGCGTGGCTTTGTCAAGATCGCTACCGAACTGGGCGAAAGCCGCGAGTTCGCGGTATTGCGCCAGTTCGAGCTTCAAGGTGCCGGCAACTTGCCGCATGGCCTTGATCTGCGCGCTGCCGCCGACACGGCTTACTGACAATCCGACGTTGACGGCGGGACGTACGCCCTGGTTGAACAGATCGGTTTCGAGATAAATCTGGCCGTCCGTGATGGAGATCACGTTGGTCGGAATGTAGGCCGAGACGTCGCCGGCCTGGGTCTCGATGATCGGCAGAGCGGTCAGGGATCCGCCGCCATTCTTGTCGCTCAACTTCGCGGCGCGTTCGAGCAGACGGGAGTGGAGATAGAAAACGTCTCCGGGATAGGCCTCGCGTCCCGGCGGACGCCGCAACAGCAGCGAGATCTCACGGTACGAAGCGGCGTGCTTGGAAAGGTCATCGTAGATACAGAGCGCGTGGCGTTTGGTATCGCGGAAGTACTCGCCCATGGCGCAGGCAGCGTACGGCGAGATGTACTGCATGGGAGCGGGCTCGGAAGCCGAGGCGGCGACTACGATGGTGTATTCCATCGCGCCCGCGTCTTCGAGAATCTTGACGACCTGAGCAATCGAAGAGCGCTTTTGTCCGACCGCATTGTAGATACAGATCAGGTTGTTGCCCTTGCTGTTGATGATGGTGTCGAGCGCGACCGCGGTCTTGCCGGTCTGGCGGTCGCCGATGATGAGCTCGCGCTGGCCGCGGCCGATGGGAATCATCGAATCGATGGCCTTGAGTCCCGTGGCCATCGGCTCCCGCACGGGCTGGCGGTCGATGACGCCGGGGGCAATGCGTTCGAGCGGAATGAACTGATCGGTCGAGATGGGGCCCTTGTCGTCGATGGGCTCGCCGAGCGAGTTCACGACGCGGCCAATGAGGGCGTCGCCCACGGGCACGCTCATGATGCGACCGGTGCGTTTGACCTCGTCGCCTTCCTTGATTTCGGTGTATTCGCCGAGCAGCACCACGCCGACCTGGTCTTCTTCGAGGTTCATGGCGATACCCGCGACACCGTGCGGGAACGAGAGCAACTCGCCGGCCATGACCTTATCGAGGCCGTAGACGCGGGCGATGCCATCACCGAGGGTGATCACGGTTCCGACCTCGTCGACCGCGATCTTCGACTCGTAGTTCTCGATCTGATTGCGGATTAATTGGGTAATTTCGTCAGCTTTGATTTGGGCCATAGAACCAGCTTCTAGCTATTAGCTCCTAGCTCTTAGCTTTTCCGGAGAACTTCCGGCTGCTTGGCAGTGCGTACAGCGTGTACGGCATCGGCAACCTTCTTCCAAACCTGCGTTTGAGGTTTTGAGCTAAGAGCTAAGAGCTAACGGCTAAGAGCTAATAGCTATCCCTCTACCAACTGTTCCCGAATCCTCTCCAACTGCCCATCCACCGAGCCGTCGTAAATCGTGCTGCCAACCTGAACCACAGCGCCGCCGAGCAGCGAGGCATCGCGCTGATAGCGGGCGCGTACTTTCTTGCCGGTCAACTTGCCGACTTCGGCTTCGAGCAATTTCTTCTCTGCGTCGGTCAGATCACGAGCACTTCGCACTTCGGCATCGGCAATGCCCAGCCGGTCGTTCAGTTCCTGCTCAACCTGTTTCAGAATGTCGGACAGCAGAGGCAACCGCCGGTGGTCGGTCAGGACGGCGATGAAATTCCGCACCTCACGGGCCAAGCCCATGCGCTGCACGATGGCATCGAGCACCGCGAGCTTCCGATCACTCGCAATCGACGGATTCTCAAGCAGGCGCCGCAGGGGTTCGCTTTCCTCGAACAGGGCTTCGGTCGCATGTAATTGCTCCAGCATGCGTGCTGGATCCAGCTTGCCGCTCATCACCACGTCGGCGAAAGCACGCGCGTAGGCGCCAACCACGGAGGCCATCAGGCGCGATCCTTTCCGCCGTCACCGGACGACAGTTTGCCGGCAAAATTGCGAACCAGCACTTGATCTGTCGCCGGGTCGACCTGAATCTGCTTGCGGGCGAGCGCGACTGCGAGATCTGCGGTGTGCGACAGCAGTTCGCGGCGGGCCTGCTTGGCGGCGGCGGCAATCTCCTGCTCTGCGGCCTCGACGACTTTGCGAATATCTTCTTCGGCGGCCGCCTTGATTCTCCCTTCTTCGGCCTCGGCTTCCTTTTCGGCGACGGCTTGCATCTGCGCGACTTCTGACCCCAGTTTCTGCAAGCGCGCTTCGATCTCGCCAAGCCGGCGGTTCGCTTCCTGGCTGGCGGAGCGGGCGTCTTCCAAGGCTCGCTGGATCGACTCGGTGCGGTTGCGCAACGCGGCCGGGACCGTCTTCCGGGCAAACCAATAAATGAGGAAGACGATGACCGCGAAGTTGAATCCGAGAGCGAGCATGTGCGCCTGATGGTCGGTCATACCCGTCATGCGGGCGAACTTTTTCACTAACGCAGAGTGCTTCAGGCTCTCGTGTTCTTCCTCTTCGCCGGTGGCCTCGCGGGTTTCTTTCGCCAACTCGCCGCCGATCGAGTTGTGGTCAGACGATTTCTGGGAGGGTTCGGCCGGCTGTTCCTGCGCCCGGGCCCAGGATCGAGCCGGGAAAGAGAGCACCAGGCAGAAAAAAGTTCCCAGGATGATGCCTGCCAGAAGTCGCTTCGGACTCATTGGCCACCCACCTGGCTGGGGGCTGCGACCGGGCGCAAAACCGTGCGCACGATCTCGCTGGCCAGGCGTCCAGCTTCGGCCTGCAGAGTCGACAGTGCGAACTGCTTGTCCTGGTCGAGGGCTGAACGGGCTTCGGCTACCTGCTGTTGCGACCGGGCGCGAGCCTGCGCGGCCGCTTCCGCTCGCGATTGCATGGCCTGCTGACGACGAGCTTCCTGGTTCTTGAAAATCTTCAGCCGAGCTTCGCGCAGGCGCTGTTCGTAGTCGGCAGTGCGGGCTTCTGCAGCAGCGATGTCGGCACGGGCCTTCTCGACCGCGCCCTCCGTCCGATTGCGCCGTTCGGCCAGCACCGCCATCAACGGCTTATGGACAATCACGGTGTAGAGGAAATACACCGTCGCCAGCAGGATGACGGTGGGCACGGCTCCGAGCAGTAATTCGCCTAGTTGTCGGAGAGTCTGTTCCATTGTTCTGCTGGACTATTCGGGAGATTAGGACTCTTAAAACCCTTAAAATTAACACTCTGGGGGTAACGGTGTCAACGTCGGCGGGACGCCGTAGAGGCGGGTATTGGGCCTGTGGAAGTTCTTCCTTGACAATCGGTTCAGGAGGTCTAGGATGGAGGTATCACCTCCGATCCGCTTCAGGATCGAGTGGGCCGATAGCCAAGGAAAGGTCACCGCTTCTTGGCTGGCGGCCCATTTTAATTTTGGGGCTCGTGTCTCGTTCCCGGCGGTCCGCTCGCCATCCTGCATGCGGGCCCACAGCCCGTTTCGCAGGCGGCAGAAAATTGACTTTCTCCTGACAGTCGCGTGACAAATCCTCACCCTGCTCCCCGATAAGGTGGGAGCCCTGTCCACAACATCCGGCGCTTTCAGCAACCGGAGCAACTGAACACCAGCCATCTCTCAGGAGGAGTTGCATGTTTTTGACAAAGAATTCACAACGCCTTGGCGCGCTTTGCGCGCTCATTCTTATTGTGATGCTGGCCGCAGGCAGCGCTTTCGCCCAACACTACACCCGCACCGATCTGACGACTGACAGTGCCATGGTTTCGAACGCTCCCCACATCGATCCCAACCTGGTCAATGCCTGGGGAATTGCTCGCGGTACCGGTTCCCCGTGGTGGATTTCCGATAACGGCAAGGGGCTTACAACCTTGTATGACGGCACAGGCCTGGCCCAGGCTCTGGTGGTGACGATTCCAGCACCCAGCGGAGGGCAGTCGGCGCCAACGGGGGCGGTGTTCAATCCTTATCTGGGGGCTTTCGAGGTAACGCCGGGCAATCGAGCCATCTTCCTTTTCGCCACCGAAGACGGCACGATCGCAGGTTGGAACCCGACCGTCAATCCGACCAACGCGGTGATCAAGGTAAATCGCTCCGGCATGGGTGCAGTCTACAAGGGGCTGGCCATTGGCATGACCGGCAGCGGTCCCCGCATCTACGCTTCCAACTTCGCGACCGGCAAAGTGGATGTGTTTGACGGCAAGTTTCATGCGGTCAACCGCAACTCTGCCTTCGCCGACTCGCAGCTTCCTAACAACTATGCTCCGTTCGGGATTCAGAACGTGGGTGGCAACATCGTAGTCACGTTCGCGCATCGCGCGCCCGGTTCGCTCGATGAAGATCACGGAGCCGGACTCGGTTATGTGGACGTCTTCGATCTGTCGGGACGCCTGTTGCTGCGCTTGCAGCATGGTTCAACCCTCAATGCGCCCTGGGGCATTGCCCAGGCGCCCGGGGACTTCGGTGCGTTCAGCCATCGCCTGTTGATCGGGAACTTTGGCGACGGCTTCATCCACGCTTACAACGCAGTCAGCGGGAAGCATGAAGGCCAACTGTTGGATCCGACGGGTGCCCCGATTTGGATTGACGGGCTTTGGGCGATCAGCTTCGGGGGGAACTCCACGAACAACGGAAACCTGAACGAACTGTTCTTTACCGCCGGGCCCAACGACGAAGGAGACGGAATTCTGGGCAAGTTGAACCCGGTGGCCAGCGAGCAACGGGGAAACAACGAGTAACTGTCTGCAAGAGTCTGGCTGGGCTCTCTTTAGTCTCTCTCCGGCTCGGCCAGGCTCGTTTTTCCGGGTGTCAGGCGGAAACGATCTGCTCGGAGATCACGCGTGCAATTTTTTCCAGGACGAGTTGCATGCTGGTCCCGGCATCGATGGCAGCATCGACTTCGTGATGCCGCGCGGCCGCGTGCATCACCAGCACTTTGGTCCCTTCGTGCAACTTCTTCACCATGTAAGGAAGGTGATGGCGATCATCTTTGCTGAGGGTAGACCCGAGAATCACCAGGTCGAAGGCATCGCGCTTGAGAGCTTCCTGAACCCCTGGACGACCGATCGCGGTCGTAACGTGGTGGCCGGCCTTTTTCATGTCGGCGGCGTGGGAAGCTAACACCGATTCATCGCTCTCAGCATAGAGAATCTTGATCGACGGTTTGGCGGATGTTGCGGGCAAGATAGATCTCCTTAGGACTCCAAACGGAGCTTAGCAAGCGGGGAGCGGCGGTCCGAGGTCACGGAAGAACAGTCCCGTGCGGGTCGGCACCGCAAGACATAGCCCTGGGTAACAGAGTCCATCAAAGGTCGGTGGATTGCCTGCAACCCGCGGTCGGGACGACCCATCGAGGTCGCGCGCCTTGCCGGAAGTCCTTATCCTGCGTATTGTTACGAGGTGAAGTTCGAGCGCTGCAGCGGAATTCTGCTGCATATCACGTCCTTGCCCAGCCGGTTTGGCGTCGGCGACCTGGGTCCCGGCGCCTACGAATTCGCTGACTTCTTGTCCGCCTCAGGACAGAAGCTGTGGCAGGTTTTGCCGCTGAATCCCACCGGCTACGCCGATTCGCCTTATCAGTGTTTCTCAGCTTTCGCGGGCAACCCCCTGTTGCTGAGCCTCGATGGTCTGCGCGAAAGCGGCACCCTCACCGATGCCGACCTGGAAGATGCTCCCTCATTCCGGCAAGATGCGGTGGATTACGGTGCGGTGATCGACTACAAGTTTCGCGTCTTGCAACGAGCGGCGCGGACGTTCTTTGCCGATGGTTCGCGAGCCGACCATGGGGAGTTCGACCGCTTCTGCGAAAACGCACGGGGGTGGCTGGATGACTATGCGCTGTTCATGGCCTACAAAGATACTCGCCGCGAGAACACGTGGGCAACGTGGGATCGACCGATCCGGCAGCGCGAAAGGGATGGGATCCGCGAGTGGTCGCAGAAGCTAGCGCCGCAGATCCGGGCTCATCAGTACTACCAGTTCGAGTTCTTTCGACAGTGGAAAGGGCTTCGCGCGTACTGCCGGGAGCGTGGGATTCGCATCATGGGCGATCTCCCGATCTACGTGGCTCACGACAGCGCCGATGTGTGGGCTCATCGGGAACTGTTTCACATCGAGGAGCAAGGCTTGCCCACGATTGTGGCTGGGGTTCCGCCGGACTACTTCAGCACCACTGGGCAACTTTGGGGGAATCCGATTTATCGCTGGGATGTGCTCGCGGCACAGGGTTACCAGTGGTGGATCGAGCGGTTTCGGGCTTCACTCGACCTCTTCGACATGCTGCGTCTCGATCACTTCCGCGGCTTCGAGGCGTATTGGGAGATTGGCGGCGGAGAGACGACCGCCATGAACGGCCGATGGGTCAAAGGACCTGGTGAAGAATTTCTTGCCGCAGTGCAAAGGGCGTTCGGGGATTTGCCCTTTGTTGCAGAGAATCTGGGTGTGATCACTCCGGCGGTGGAGGCACTGCGGCATCAGTTCGGACTGCCCGGCATGAGCCTCCTGCAATTCGCATTCGGGAAGGATCCGCAGGGGCCGTCATTCCGTCCGCACAACTACGGCCGCGACCTTGTGGCATATACCGGCGGACACGACAACGACACCACGCTTGGCTGGTGGAACAGTTGCGGCGGCGACAGTACGCGCACGCCGGAAGACGTGCGCAGGGAAAAGGCGTTCGCGCGCGCCTATCTTGGGTTCGAGGACGATGCCGAGATGCCGTGGATCATGATTCGCGCTGTGCTGGGGTCGGTGGCCGATGTCGCTATCGTTCCGCTGCAGGATGTCCTCAGCCTGGGAACGGAGGCCAGGATGAATCGGCCGGGCACGACCAGCGGCAACTGGAAGTGGCGCTATCGCGGCGGGGCGCTGACCGACGTGCTGGCGGCGCGGCTTCGTTCTCTGACCGCCCTGTACGATCGCTAGGATGCCTCTCGGTGGAGCGGGCGGTTGCTGCGTTCTTCCGCGATCTCTCTGCCGGCATGCGCCCTCGAGCCGCGTCACTCGCGGGTGTGATGCAAAACCCTGCCGAATGTGATCCATCGCACAGCCGGATGAGCGTTGCTGCTGTATTCCTACTTTGAGCATGCATGGGTCGTTCAAAGATGCGGGCCACCTGTTCCGGCTAGCCGCGGTGTTTTGCCTTGGCCTTCTCCTCTTTCTTGTCCTGCGCGGCATCCTGGTTCCGAAAAGTTTTGGACAGTACGGACACTTTCGCGGAAATGCCCTGGCCGAGCTGGCTGCCCGGCCGGTGAATTTCGCCGGACATCAGGCCTGCGAGAGCTGTCACAGCGACGTTCTGGAAAAGAAAAGGAACGGCAGGCACGCGCACGTCAATTGCGAAGCCTGCCATGGTCCGCTGGTCAAGCACGCCGATGATCCGGCCTCCGTCACGCCCGAAAAACTCGACGCCGCTGTGCTGTGTGTTCGCTGTCACGAGGCTAATGCCGCCAAGCCGAAGGCCTTCCCCCAGGTGGCTTCGGCGGATCATTCCAACGGACTCGCCTGCGACACCTGCCACCAGCCGCACAGTCCGGCGATCGTCGCGGGAGGTGGAAAATGAACCTTACGCGGCGTCACCTTCTGGTTCTGTTGCCGTCGGCCGCGGTGGCATGGAAATACATTCTGGCCGGGACTCCGGAGGCTGCCCCCAACTACACGATGACGAACCACTGGTGGGGCATGCTGATGGACATCCCGAAATGCATCGGCTGCGGGAATTGCGTGCGGGCCTGTCAGATGGAGAACGACGTGCCGGACGGCTATTTCCGCACTTGGGTCGAGCGCTATCACGTGTCCGAATGGAATCTGGAAAATCCCAAGGTCGACTCGCCCGATGGCGGCAAGAAAGGATTTCCGCCGGCGGTCGAACAAGGTGGGAAGAATTTCTTCGTGCCCAAGCTCTGCAACCATTGCGCCGACTCGCCCTGCACGCAGGTCTGTCCGGTGGGCGCGACCTTCGACAGTCCTGACGGCGTGGTGCTCGTGGATAAGACGTACTGTCTGGGTTGCCGTTATTGCGTGCAGGCGTGCCCGTACGGGTGCCGCTTCATCAATCCCAAGACGAATACGGCGGAGAAGTGCACCCTGTGTTACCACCGCATCACTAAGGGACTCACAACCGCATGTTGTGAGGCGTGCCCTACGGGCGCGCGGCAACTGGCGGATCTGAAGGATCCGAAGGACCCGATTCACGAATTCCTGAAGACGCATAGCGTGCAAGTGCTCAAGCCGCACATGGCCACGGGCGCGAAGGTGTTCTACAACGAACTCGACGGTTCGGTGCGATAGAGATTTATTGCGATAAGGAGGCTGGAGACTGTAATGCCCGGCGTGGAAGGCTTCATGTATCCGAACGAAGTCGAACTCCAGTGGAGCGTGCTGATCGTGCTCTACCCCTTTCTCACCGGATTGGTGGCGGGCGCATTCATACTCGCGTCGTTGGAGCGCGTGTTTCGGGTGGAAGCGGTGAAGCCCACCTATCGGCTCGCGCTGCTGACGGCGCTGGCGTTTCTTCTGGTGGCGCCGCTGCCGCTGCAGTTGCATCTCGGGCATCCTGAGCGGTCGTATGAAATGTATCTGACGCCGCATCGTTCCTCGGCGATGGCCATGTTCGGGTTTGTGTACTTGTGGTATCTGATGGCCGTCCTGGTGCTGGAGATCTGGCTCGACTACCGGCGCGACATCGTGGTGCTCTCGCAGACCTCGACCGGGGTGAAGCGCTGGATCTATCGCGTGATGACGCTCGGATCGAGCAACATCAGTGCGGCCTCGCTCGCCATCGACGACCGCGTGGGCTACATCGTCACGGTGATCGGCATCCCGTCCGCTTTTCTCCTGCACGGGTACGTCGGTTTCATCTTCGGTTCGGTCAAGGCGAACCCGTGGTGGTCAACGCCGATGATGCCGGTCGTGTTCCTGTTTTCGGCGATGGTCTCAGGCATTGCCGTGGTTCTGCTGCTGTACATGCTGATGACCTGGATTCGCGGGCAGAAGATCGACATGCGGTGTGTGGACACTATCGCGAGCTACCTTTTTTACACGTTCCTCATCGACTTCAGCCTGGAGATGCTCGACCTGATCCACCGCATTTACGAGTCGGACGAATCGTTCCGCAGCCTCGACTTCATGGTGCATTCCAAGCTCTACATGTCGCACATTGTGGTGCAGATTGTGTTGGGCACAGTGGTTCCAATCGGGCTGCTGGCGCTGACACAAGTTCTGAACCTGAAAGAACTGGACCGGAAACGCCTTTATGTCCTGGCCGGCTGTTTGACTCTGGTGGGCATCTTCGCCATGCGCTGGAATGTGGTGATCGGGGGCCAGTTGTTCTCGAAGAGCTTTCTGGGATACACGACGTACAAAATGGGGCTAGTGGCGCGGGAAGGGCTGCTCACCGCCATCGTCCTGACGCTTCTGCCGTTTGCGATTCTGTGGGTGCTGGTGAAGCTTCTGCCTCCCTGGCAAGAGGGCAGCACCGCTACGCAATAAACCACGGGGAACAGCTTGGAGGCACGGGCGCTCCCGCCTCCGGTGATACCATCTTCTTTCTGAAATCCTGACCCTGGCACCACAATGACGACATCCGCCCGCTCCGTAGCTTCTCCGTGTGTCGTTTGCATTGAAGACTTCCGGCCGATCGCGCGTGGCCGCGTGCCGAAAGCGGTGTTCGACTATCTCGACGGCGGCGCCGAGGGTGAAGTCACGCTGCGGGAGAATTGCCGTGTCTTCGACGACGTGACGTTCCGGCCGCGGCATGCGGTGGTCGTCCCTGAATGCGACCTTCGAACACGCGTCCTCGGGTTCGATCTCGCCCTTCCCTTTCTGCTTGCGCCGGTGGGGTACAGCCGTCTCATGCACCCCGGCGGCGAAGTCGCCGCCGCGCGTGCTGCCGGCCACGCGGGCACGGCTTACATCCTCTCTACGATCTCGGGACACAAGCTCGAAGACGTCAAGGCCGCCTCCTCCGGACCGGTGCTCTATCAGCTCTATCTCATGGGCGGACGCGGCGCGGCGGAGGCCGCGATCGAACGCGCGCGCGTGGCGGGGTTTTCGGCGCTCGTCGTCACCATCGACACACCGGTGTCAGGTATCCGCGAACGCGACTTCCGCAATGGCATGAAGGAACTCATCAGCGGCGGCCTGCTCGAGAAGATTCCGTTCGTTCCGCAAGTGCTCGCCCGCCCCGGCTGGCTCACCAGTTTTTTGCTCGACGGAGGTCTCCCGGGACTTCCCAACGTCGTCATCCCGGGCCAGGGACCGATGCCGCTGGTTGATGTCAGTTCGGCGCTCGCTGCCTCGGCTGTGAGTTGGGCGGACTTCGGCTGGATCCGCGAGCACTGGCGGGGACCCATCGTCGTGAAGGGCGTGCTCACCGGCGACGATGCGCGCCATGCGATTGATGCCGGCGCCGCTGCGATCTCGGTGTCCAATCACGGCGGACGCCAACTGGATTGCGTTCCCGCCTCGTTGCGGGCCTTGCCGGAAGTGGTGAAGGCCGTCGGCGGCCAGATCGAAATCTGGATGGACGGCGGTGTACGGCGCGGCACGGACATCGTGAAGGCGCTCTGCCTGGGAGCGCGCGCTGTGCTTTGCGGACGCGCCTATGCCTACGGCCTCGCCGCTGCCGGCGAAGCCGGTGTCACCCGAGCGATAGAAATCCTGCGCACTGATCTCGATCGAACACTCAAGTTGCTCGGTTGCCCGTCGGTGAGCGCGCTGGACTGCTCCTATGTCAATGTTCCGGACAGCTGGGGGTTTCGCTGATTTTCGTCCAGGCGCAGCTGACCGAGCATGAACTCGGCGCGCACACCGGGCTCTGACTTGGGCAGTTCAACGATCTCATACCCGCATTCCCGATAGACCCTGGCGATCGTGTCATAGGTTCGCACCGCCTCGTTAAAGTCCTGCTTGCGTTCTCGGTCGGTCTGGTAGATCTCTTGCCAGGGAGGCGCAAGAAAAACGCGGGTCGCATAACGATAGCGATCGCAGGCAAGGCGGATCGCGGCGTCCTCTTCCAATCCGATCAAGCGCGCATAGCCCAGAGCATCGGGAATCCCCCGATCACAGAACGTCGCCTGCAAAGCCGGCGTGTGCGCCCGATAGGATTCGATCGACCGCGCCAGCATCATGTCGGTGTAGACCTTGCGATCGGCCCAGGGAAGCGCGGTGCCTCCGTCGCGCACCTGTTCCTGAATAATCTGACGCGCGACCTCGGGCGCGACTCGATATCCGCGCTTTTCCAGTTCGACAAGGACGGTCGTCTTCCCTGCTCCCGGCCCACCCGTGAGGACGAACAGATTGGGATTGCTCGTCTGTGCGAGCAGGCTGTCCGACATCATGCCGCCTCAGCGGTTAGAACGCGCTCGGCGGTCACGCCGCGACTTGTCTTCACCTGCAGGGCGATGGCATTCGCGATCCGCTCCGCATCCCTTCCGACTCCGGTAACCGTCGCCGACGTCATCGAAGACAGGAACTGCAGGCCGACAAAGTACAACCCGGGCGCCTCTGCGACCACACCGCGGTCGTGCCGGGGATCGCCGATCTCGTCGAAGATGGGAAGGTCGATCCAGGAGAAGCCGGGATGGAAGCCGGTGCACCAGATCACATTCTTCACATCGAACACCCGGCCATCAGCCAGCAAGGGCTTACCGTCCTTTGCGCCCGTCACTCTGGGAACGCGCTGGATTCCCGCAGCGGTCAGATGCTTCGGCTTCACGCGTATGAGCGGCGCAGTCCGGTGGAGGAATTTCGGCCGCTGCTTCCGTCCGATCGGCGTATTCACGTTCAAAACCCGATGTCCGATGAAGCGCACGATGCGGAAACCGATGTGTCGTCCGAAGAAACCTTCGATCGGCCACGGAATGTGACCGGCCTCTGTCCCTGATAACCAGGTAGGATGAGCCCGGGCAACTTCAAGGCCGATGTCCGCGCCCGAGTTGCCCACTCCCACAACCAGCACTCCGCCCTTCTGAAGTTGCGAGAGATTCTTATAATCACGCGAATGCAGTTGCAAGATGCCGGAGTCCAGCTGCGCAGCGAAGGCGGGCGGCTTCGGCACCTGATAATTCGACATGGCCACTACAACCTGCTCCGCTTCCAATCGCAACTGTCCGGAAGAGACGACGAAATGATGGCCTTCTTTCGAGAGCCGGTCGACCTTCACCCCCGTCTGCACCGGCAAGCGGAAATGTGCCGCGTATGATTCGAGGTAGTCGGCCATGTCGTCTTTTGTTGGAAATGAATCACCGCGCGCCGGAAAGCGAAGACCGGGCAGAGAGTCGTAGCGCGCCGGGGTAAAGAGGCGCAAGGAGTCCCAGCGATTGCGCCACGCGTCGCCGATGCGTGGGTTGGCGTCGAGGATCAGAAACGGAATCCCGCGTCGCTTCAGGTAATACCCGACGGCGAGACCCGCCTGGCCTCCGCCGATCACGATGGTGTGGATGCGTTTCGAAAGCTGATTTCCCATTATCACCTCAACAAAACAAGATGAAATGTTCAGGCCGCCAGCGTCTGACAATTGTGTTAATTCGATGAGGTGAGCGTCGCAAGGATTCTAATGGCGCCAAAAAATCATCCGTACGATGGCGAGGAAAAAGAAATCGAGACCGCACACGCAAAGAGAGGCGAGGGAATACGTCTTCCGGGGAATGGCGGAGAGAGTGGGATTCGAACCCACGTTACCCTTTCGAGTAAACACGCTTTCCAAGCGTGCGCCTTCAGCCACTCGGCCATCTCTCCGGCGCCGTGCGAAGCGGCTCTTTAGATTTTAGCAGTGTCGCGGCTTCAGGAGTCTGGAGTCAGGAATCAGCGCGCTCTCAGAGAGATTCTGCTGACTGCCGACTATCAAGCGCTGGTTTTCAGTCTTCCAGCAACTGGGCCAGGTAGTTCTCGTAGCCCATCTCTTCGATGGCGTGCAGCTGGCCTTCGAGGTAGTCGATGTGATGTTCTTCGTCGACGAGAATTTTCTCCAGCAACTCGCGCGATCCGTTGTCGCCCGCAGCCACGCAGGCCTTGATGCCGTCGTTCAGCCGCTTTACCGCGGTGTACTCCAGTTGCAGGTCGTTCTCGAGCTGTTGTTTGACGTTCTGGCCGATGTTGATCTTGAAGTAGTCGCTCATGTTGGGCCCGCCGTCGAGCAGCAGGATGCGCTCCATCAGGATCTCGGCGTGTTGCATTTCTTCGATCGATTCCTTGCGCGTGATCTTGGCTGTCTTTTTGTAACCCCAGTTCTCGCACATCTCAGCGTGAAGGAAATACTGGTTGATGGCCGTCAGTTCGGCTTTGAGTACTTCGTTCAGGATGGCAATAACTTTCGCGTCGCCTTTCACGGGAGCCTCTCGAGAGATAAAGATCGCTGTTCGTCGTGCGCTATTTGCGGTTCGCAAAGACATGCGAATAGCGAGAGGCGAACAGCGGAACAGGAGATTGTACTAGAAGATGGAACTAGGAATTAGATCCGGATCCGGCGGCGGCCGCGGCGGCGGCATCGCTGGCCAGTCCGTTGGTCGGTTCGGCGGGCTTGGGCGGAACTTCGGCGTTCACCACGCGATGGTTCAGGCAATACAGCGCGAGTTCCAGACGGTCGGCAACACCCAGCTTGTCGTAGACTTTGCGCAAGTAGTTCTTCACCACCTGCTCGGTCGTCCCCACGCGCAGGGCAATTTCCTTGTTCTTCATGCCCTGCGTGACACAGGAAACGATGAGCGATTCTTTCGGCGTGAGCTGCACTTTGGGACGCGACCCGGCGGGGCGCAGACCCTGTGTGCGATAAGCGTCGAGCACCCATGCAATCGCCCGGCTCTCCAGCCAGGGCTCCCCAGCGGCAACCTTGCGTAGGCACTCGACCAGCATTTCCGGTTCGACTTCCCGCGAGATGATGCTGTGGGCGCCGCGGCGGAACATTTCGAGGGTCATCTCCTGGTCCGGTTCCTGGAGCACGACCACGAGACGGCACTTCGCGCTGCGCAACAGGTCGGAGACGGTATCGGCCGGATTCGGGCTGAGGGCAGATTCGAAGATCAGAATGTCGGCGGAGAACTTCTGGACGGCAGCGATCGTCTGCGGGACGGTCTCGGCTTGGCCGATGACCCGGATGTCATCTTCGAGCGCGAAAATCTTGCGGAGTCCGGCGCGGAAGATCGCCTGGCTATCGGCGACGATCACGCGGATCGTCGCTTTGCCGTCATCCGGCTGCACGAGTTCGTTCTGCTCGACGCTGACTGGCGTGCTTCCCATCGTCCCCTTGGTCCCTACCTGCGTTCGAACCGGTACTCGTCAATCACTACACCGACACCGCGCCGGCCACCGTCCTGGAAACAGCGCACCACGCGGCCCCGGCAATCCACTTGCACATCGGCTTCTGCGCCCACAACATCAGCGGGCAGTGAAATTGTGAAATCCACGGCGGACCCAACGGGCACATCGGCATCCATGCGGAACAGAACGCCGTTGGCGGAAATGTTCTGCGTCTCGGCGATCGTGGCCTCTCCCGATTTCAAAGCCACCGGGAGCTTGATGGGAAAACGCGGCGCGCCCTGCACGTCCGCGTAGCCTTTGCGGCTCTTGCTCACTTCGGTCACGGTTTGTTTGCCTGCGTCAGACACGGTCGCGACAACCTCCCTCTCTGGCGCCTACGCCACCCGATCGAGCGGTGTACCCATTTCAGGGCGAGATTACACCCCCGCATCTCAGTCGCAAAGTTACGGAAGTCATGGGACGATGGCTGCAAAGTGCCGATGGTACATGCACTTAGCGCGAAATTGGTCGTCTATCCGGTACTCGTGTTCGAGCCGCGAGGCCTCGGCCGGGGAGAATCCAACGTTCGTCGTGGATTGCAGGGGCCTCTGCACGATCCCCTAGATTCCGGGGATTTGAGGCTTCGCAGTGTAGGATAAGCTCTTCGACGATGACGTTGCGCGGCTCAAGGCAAGCCTCATTCCGGTCGACGGTTGTGTGCTCACCTTTCTCTCTCGCGCGGCGCATCCTCTGCGGCATAGTCCTGACCGGCGCGTGGGCCTGTGCCCAAGAGACCGCGATCGACCTGCCGAAGGCTCTCTCCATCGCCGACAGCGACAACCTGGAACTGCGCGCCGCACGGCAGCAGCGAGCGGTCGCGCTCGCCGGGTTCAAGATCGCTTCGCAGTTTCCGAACCCTACCGTGAGTTTTGCCGCGGCGCGCGACCTGCCCCATGAAAGCCTGCTTTGGGATCAGCCCATCGAACTGGGCGGCCAACGCGGCAAGCGACGGGCCCTGTCGCGGGAAGAGCAGAAATCCACCGAGATCGACATCACCGTTCTCTCGCGTCAAATTCGCCAGCGCACGCGCGAAGCGTTCTTCCGCGCTCTTCTCTCACGCGCTCAAGCGGAGCAGTCAAAAGCGGCGCTCGACCTCGCCACTCGCATCAATGACGTCGTGAGGCAGCGGTTTGAAGTAGGAGACGTTGCCGAACTGGAAACGATCCAGGCCGAAGTCGAAGCCGCGCGCGCCGCAGCCGAATACGCAGGCGCCGTCGAGGCTCAAAAGATCGCCGATGCGCAACTGGCGGCGCTGCTGAGCCGTCCGCTGGAGGCCCCGCTCAACCTGTCAGGCCGGTTGCAAGATCTTCCCCAAACGCGGGGGATCCAGGCGATCACCGAGACTGCGCTTCGCTCCAACGCCGACATCCTCCGCACCACGCAGGACATGGTCGTCGAAGAACGGCGCCTGAGCCTGGCCAAGGCCACGCGCATTCCCAATGTCGACCTGCAGGCGGGTGTGGATCTGAACTCGCCGCCCGACTTTAACGTCGGACCTCGCGGACAAATTGCGATTGCGTTACCGATTTTCTATCACGGGCAAGGAGAGGTCGCTCAGTCCAACGCGCGACTCGACTTCCTGCGCCTCGCGCTGCAAGCGCAGCGTAACAATGCCTCCTCCCAGGTGATTGCGGCATATTATGACTACGTAGCCAAATCGCGACAGGCAACTCAGTTCGGGGACAAGGTCGTGCCGCAAACAGTAAAGCTCGAGCAGATGGCCGAAGACAGTTATCGCTACGGAAAGAGCAATCTGCTGACGCTGATCGACGCCCAGCGCCGGCTGAATGAAACGCGCAAGACCTATCTGGACAGCCTGTTTGCCGTGCAGAGTTCCTTCGCCGCTCTTGAAAACATCGTGGGGGCGCCACTTGACTGAGACGCAGCTCCCACGCCGGACGATCGCGTTCCTGATTGCTCTACCGCTCCTCACGGTGGCCTGCAACAAGAGCACATCGGCCAATGAAGAAACGGCCGTTCCTGAGGTCACCGTCGTCGTTGCGCACAAAGAGCCCCTCGCCGAGCGTTTGCGAGTCAGCGGGAACCTCGCGGCCCCTCCCAATCTCGACGCCAGAATCTCCGCGCTCGTACCGGGACGAATCCACAGTGTGCTGGTCAACGAAGGCGACGCCGTGAAAGCCGATCAACCACTGGCGACGCTCGATAACTCATCTCTTCAAGACCAGCTTCGGCAGGCCGAAGCAACGGTGGCGCAAGCCCAAGCCAATGTTGAAAACGCGCGCATCTCCGCGGAACGAAACGACGACCTTCTGCGACGCGGCATTGCAGCACGCAAAGAGGTGGAAGACGCGCGTACCTTGCTCGCGGTAAACGAATCGCTACTCAAGCAGGCGGAGGCGGCGCGGTCGGCGGCGCAGACACAACTCTCGCGATCGATTCTGCGCGCTCCGTTTGCGGGCACGGTCGTTCACCGTTTTCTCGGCGCGGGCGAGCAGGTCGATGGCACCAGTGCGCAGCCCGTCGTCGAAGTGGCCGACGTCAGCACGCTCGAACTGCAGGGCCAGGTTCCGGGCTCGCGGCTATCGGAGATTCAAGGAGGCACAGACTTCGAGTTCCAGACCACGGAGGTGCCCGAACAAACCTTCCCGGCACAGGTCGCCGCCGTACTACCGTCCGTCGATCCCGCAACCGGCAACGGAACAGTCCGGATCCAGATAAGGAATCCTGGACGCCGGCTCAAACTGGGCATGTTTGTTTCCGTCGAATTACCTCTGCGCGAACTGGCGCGCGGCCTGGTGGCACCGCGACAGGCGATCTATCCCGACGAAGCCGGTGAGCCACATGTTTACCGGCTCACAAGTGACGAAGCCGAGTTCGTCGCGGTCACGCTCGGCACCCAGACCAACGACAAGGTCCAGATCCTCTCCGGCCTGAATGAAGGCGACAAGATCATTCTTACGGGCGGGTACGGTCTGCCCGACAAGACCAAAGTGCGCGTCAAACCATGAACCTCGTCCGCTGGTGCCGCCACAACAGCCGGGCTGTTCTTCTGCTGACCGGAGCGCTCACCATTTCTGGCCTCATCTCTCTGTGGCGCCTGCCCAGCAATATCTATCCCGAACTGAATTTTCCGCGCGTGATAGTGCTGGTGCATGCCGGCGATCTGTCGCCCGACGTCACCTTGCTCACCGTGACTCGTCCCCTGGAAGAAAACGTCGCAACGGTGCCGCACGTGCGCCGGGTGCGGTCGCGCACGATTCGCGGCGGCGCGGAGATTTCGGTACTCTTTGCTCGCGACGCCGACATGCTGCAGGCGCTGCAACAGGTGCAGGCACGAGTGAACGACGCTCGCGCCTCCCTGCCGCCGGATGCGGAGATCGAGGTTGAGCGTCTCACGCCCGCCGTGTTTCCGATCCTCAGCTTGATTCTCAACGGCAACGTGCCCGACGCCGATCTCAACGATTTCGCCGTCTACAACCTGAAGCCCTGGTTCAGCCGCGTGCCGGGCGTGGGCCGGGTGGAAGTGAAGGCCAGCGACGCACGCGAGATTTCGGTGGTGGTGGATCCGCAAAAAGCGCTCGCCCATCGCCTGAATCTGCCCGACATCGCCGAGCGCCTGCGCGCCACCAACACCATAGCCAGCGTCGGCCGTCTCGACAGCAACTATCAGCAATTCCTGGTGCTCACGAATACGCAACTCCGGAGCATCGAGGATGTCGGCAACGTTGTCGTCAGCACCGATCCGCAAAGCCTGGTACGTCTGCGCGAGATTGCCACGGTTCGGGAAGGCACTGCCGATCGCCGCACGCTGGTTACCGGCAATGGCCGCCCTGCAGCTATCCTCGACATCACCCGCCAGATTGGCGGTAACATCATCGACATTTCGCGCCAGGTCAAGGATCTCGCGTTTCACAGCAGCAACGTGATTCCGTCCACGCTGCACCTCTCGACGGTCTACGATCTGGCGGAATTCGTGCAGGAATCGATCGCCAGTGTGCGCGATGCGGTCTTGATCGGCGGACTGCTGGCCATCGTCATCCTCTTCGTGTTTCTCCGGCAGGCACGGATCACGGTCGTCGCCGCTGTGAGTCTGCCGCTCACCGTGGTAGCGACATTCTTTTTCGTCGAGATTTTGGGCGGAACGCTGAACCTGATGTCGCTAGGCGGCCTGGCCGTCGCCATCGGCTTGGTCATCGACGATTCGGTGGTTGTGGTCGAAAACATCTACCGTCACCTCGGCGCCGGCGAATCGGTGCAGGATGCCGTCGAAAAAGGCACCGCCGAATTAATCGGACCGGTAGTTGGATCCACGCTGACCACGGTCGTCGTCTTTCTTCCCCTGGGCTACTTGACAGGAACCGTCGGAGATTTCTTCCACGCGCTCTCTCTTACCCTGGCAGCTTCGGTGCTCATTTCTCTTCTTTATTCGCTGACGTTGATTCCTCTTCTCTCCGGATATTTGCTCTCCCGTGCCGAGTTCCGCGACTCCTCGTCGCGCTTCATCGAACCCGTCAACCGCCTCTACGAACGCGGGATTCGCTGGGCGCTGGAGAACCGCCTGCTCGTCGGCCTTGCCGCACTGCTGCTGATTGCTCTTCCCGTCGTCGCGTACTTCCGCCTGCATACCGGGTTTCTGCCCGAGATGGATGAGGGTGGCTTCGTCGTCGACTACCTGACCCCGCCCGGAACGTCGCTCTCCGAAACCGACTTGCTGGCGCGACAGATGGAACAAAAAGTGGGAGCGGTTCCGGAGGTCTCCGCGTTCTCGCGCCGCACGGGCAGCGAACTCGGGCTGTTCGCCACCGAGCAGAGCAAGGGCGACATTCTGGTGAAACTCAAGCCACGCTCGCAGCGGAATCGCGACGCCCAGGAAGTGATCGACGACTTGCGCGCGCAGATCAACAACAACATCGCCGCAGTCGACGTGGAGTTTGTGCAACTCTTGCAGGACATGCTCGGGGATCTGGAAGGCTCGCCTGAACCGGTAGAAATCAAGGTTTTCGGCAGCGATGCCGACGAACTGTATCGAATCGCCGATGATCTCGCGCCGCGAATTCAGAAGATTGAAGGCATCGTCGATTTCAAGGGCCCGCGCCGCGGCAATCCTGAACTGGTGATCAACGTCGACCCCGGGCTTGCGGCACACGTCGGGTTGACCGTCGACCAGGTATCGCAGCAGGTGCACGATGGCCTGCTGGGGGCCACTTCCACCGAACTGCGCCGCTCCGACCGCTTGATTCCCATCCGCGTCCGCTATCCAAACGAGTTTCGTTTTCAGGAACAGAACATCCGCCAGTATCCCATCCTCACCCCAGGCAAACAGATGGTCCCACTGCAGTCTCTGGCGGCCATCACCCGAGAGCGCGGCCAGAACGAATTGCTGCGCGAGAATCAGCGCCTGATGGTCACGCTCACCGCCAGGCTCGAGAACCGCGATCTGGGCAGTGCCATCGGCGATGTGAAAAAAGTCCTCGCCGGCACGAAACTCCCGATCGGATATCTCTCCGAGGTCGGCGGACAATACGAAAGCCAGCAAAGTTCGTTTCGCGAATTGTTGTTTGTCCTGGCGCTGGCGCTTGTCGCCGTTTTCGCAGTCCTGGTTATCCAGTTTCGCGCGTTCCTGCCCGCGCTGGTCATCATTTCGGCGGCGCCCCTGTCGCTGGCAGGAGTGTTCTTGCTGCTGTTCATCACCCGCACACCGCTGAACGTTTCGTCGTTCATGGGGATCATTCTCATGGTGGGTCTGGTAGTCAAGAACGGAATCATCCTGTTTGAATATTACGAACGCCAGCGCGAATCGCTTCCGGTGGCTGAGGCGCTCGTGCAAGCAGGACGGATCCGCCTGCGCCCCATCCTGATGACCACGCTGTGCACTCTCTTCGGATTGTTGCCGCTGGCTCTGGGCATCGGATCCGGCGCGGAACTGCAAAAACCGCTGGCCATCGCAGTGATAGGCGGACTTACACTCTCGATGCTGGTGACGCTGGTGATGATGCCGGTTCTCTACGTCAGCGTCTCGCGGAAGGCGCAGTCTTAACGCACTCCGGGCGCTGCCACGGCAAGGGGAGCTTTCTTTTGCGCGATGTCCAGCACAAAGCGTCCTCCATGCAAATCCCCGTGCTCCTCGCCGGGGTCCGTCCACATGCCGCCGATCTCCACTTTCTTGACTGGTCCGGCCATCTTCGTCGGCGTGCGGTGTTGCTTGTCGACGTAGGCTTTGATGACCTGGGTGGCCAGGCGCGCCGCTAACTTACCGTGCTCGCCGCCTTCGAACAGCACCACCACGATAATGTCGGGATTGCGCCGAGGCGTGAAACCAACGAACCACCCGTTCTGCGCAAACTCTTCGTTGTTCTGGTGCTTGGCCCGCAGCGCGAGCGAGACAATCTGGGCCGAACCGGTCTTGCCGGCAATGTCGATCCCCGGCACATGCGCCGACGGAGCCGTACCCTCCGGTAGAACCACCCGGGCCATGGCGTCAGTGATCGTGTTCCAGCCGGTGGGGTCGAGGGGAAAATTCTTCACTTCCGTGTAGCGCTGAACTTCCACGTAGCCTTCGGGCAGCCCCGAGGGATTGACCACATGCGGGACGACGAGGCGGCCATCCGTCGAGACGGCAGCCACGGCGCGCATCAGTTGCACCGGGGTAATGGCCACTGCGCCTTGTCCGATACCGACTGAGATGGTTTCGCCGGCAAACCACTTCTGTTTGAAGTTGCGGATCTTCCATTCTTCTGACGGCATGACCCCCGTCACTTCGTTGGGCAGGTCGATTCCGGTCTTCTGTCCCAGGCCGAGAGCGGTTGCGTATTTCGCGATGCGGTCGATGCCCAGCTTTTCCGCCAGCGTGTAAAAGAAAACGTCGCACGACTGATAGATCGCCTTCGGGAGTTCAACTTCGCCGTGACCGCTCTTGACCCAGCACCCGAATCGCCGGCCGTAGAAGGTCGCGCCGCCGTTGCAGAACACGTGCATGTTCTGGGCGATGCCTTCCTGCCAACCGGCAGTCGACATGATGATCTTGAAAGTCGAGCCGGGGGCTAGCTGCGCCTGGATCGCTTTGTTCAGGAGCGGCTTGTCGGGATCGTTGATCAGCTTCGACCATTCTTCGCGGGAAATCTTCACCGCGAAGTGGTTGGGGTCGAAAGTCGGCCGGCTTACCATGGCGAGGATTTCGCCGGTGCGCGGGTCCATGGCCACGATCGCGCCGTTTTTCCCTTCCAGCGCCTGTTCGGCGGCGATCTGCAGGTCGAGATCGACGGTGAGTTTGAGCTGCTTGCCCGGTTCCGCGGGAGTCTCATCCAGGCGCCCCACTTCGCGGCCACGACTGTCGACGAGCGCGCGGCGCGAACCGTTCTTGCCCATCAGAAGACTGTTGTACTGCTTTTCGACACCGCTGATGCCGACCACGTCGCCCGGGTTGTAGAGCTCGAACTGCGGCTGGTTCAGCATGTCTTCGCTGACCTCGCCGACATAGCCGATCAGGTGCGCCATGAAACCGTTGCGAGGATAGAGGCGCCGGTGCGCCATGATGGTGTCGAGTTCGGGCAGTTCATTCTTATGCGACTCGATGAACGCCAGTTCGTCGGGAGTAATGTCTTCCTTCAGGAAGATCGGCTGATAGTGCGGCATCGAGGCGAAGCGCCGGATCCGCTGCCGCACCTCTTCCGCGTTGAGATGCAGTCCCTGGGCGATCATGTCGGCGTCGACGTTCAGATCGCGCGAGGAATCTCGCAACAGCAGCGCGGAGAATGAAGGATAGTTATCAACGATGACGCGCCCTTCGCGGTCGAGAATGCGCCCGCGCGGCGCGAGGATGGGCACATTGCGGACACGGTTCATCTCTGCCAGCTGAGCGTATTTGTCACTCTGCATCACTTGCAGGCGCCACAATCCGTAGGCGAGCACGAGAAAAATGGCGAGAATGAGGTACTGCACGGCGGTGAGCCGGATGGGAGAGACTTTTTCTTCGCGGCCGAACATCAATCCTCGATCCCAGGGACACGCCGTTGGCGCGGTGGTGAAGCTGGTTTGTTCCCGGAGAGTTAACGATATTGTAACGCGCCCGCCAGTGGTCCTGAAACAAGACAACGATAACGAAAGTTTGATGCTGCAACCAGTTACGGTTCAGAGTCGCGGTACGCACCCGGCCATGTCCGAGTGTGGGTTGCCAGGTTGAGGCTGGACGGGCAACAATTGGAGCGAGACTCACGTCTTACTGAATTGATCCACTCCAGCCGCGGGGTTGGGATTGGCTTCTCAAGCATCGGTTCCCAAGACGAAACAAAGGAAATTGTGAAGATTCGTTCGTTCATCATCGGCTACGCGCTGGTACTGGCTCTCCTGCTGTTCGCCGACCGGCGCAGCGGCCCAAAGCCGGACAATCGCTATTCGCATGTGGTGGACCTGACCGGGACAGAGAATGCGGACCAAAGCGCAGGCAAGGTTCTGCCTGTCACACGGATCATTTCTCCTGCCGCCCTAATTCCAGGAACATGGTCTGCGGGTCAGATTCCGGCTGAACGTTTGATTGCGCCGCTGGTGGTGATGGACATGAAAACGTCGGATCCGGCGTCACAGATCACATTGGATGATATCGCCGGATGGGAGTCGCAGCGTGGAGTCGTTCCGCAGGGAGCAGTTGTCGCGATACGCCGGGCAAAGAACGCCGATCATTCGGCTCCGACGATACTGCCGATTACCGCCGACGCAGCCCAGTTCCTCATGGACGCGCGCTATATTCTCGGCTTCGCAGTGGAAGCTCGTACTGACCTCGCGTCAGACCGCGCCCTTGCCCGCCAACTTGCCCTCCACGGCAACTACGTTGTCGACGGAACTGCGCGCTTATCCGGCTTGCCGGAAACCGGGTCGCTGATCATTGTGGCTCCCCTCAAGAGCAAGAGCGCCGCCGAAGCGCCGGTGCGCGTTCTGGCGATGGTCAAATAGGAGTTATTCGGGCAGGTTTGCCGTTCCTCTAAGAGACGAGAGTCAAAACGCCCACCGCAGCAACGTTGCCCCAACCGTAAATCCTGCGCCAACTGCGCCCAGGAGCACGAGGCTTCCCTTCTTCAATTTTCCCTCCTGGATCGCAGTCTCCATGGCCAACGGAATGGTGGCGCCGGTGGTATTGCCAAAGCGATCGATATTGATGATGACTTTCTCGGGAGGAAGATCAAGGCGATCCGCCGTCGCGGTAATAATGCGGCGATTTGCCTGATGAGGAATGAAGAGGTCGATATCGTGGCCCGTGAGTCCGTTTCTGGTCAGGATCTCTTCACAGAGGTCCGCCATCTTGCGCACGGCGAACTTGAACACGGCCGATCCATCCTGGTGAACGTAGTGCATCTTCTGATCGACGGTCTGGTGGGAAGGTGGATGGAGGCTTCCGCCTCCGGGCATGTAGAGAGAGCATCCGCCCGAACCATCCACTTCATGGAGGAAGTCGATGAGTCCGAGGGAATCGTCGGCGGCTTCGAGGATGACCGCGCCGGCGCCATCGCCGAAGAGCACGCAGGTGGCACGGTCGGTGTAGTCGATGATCGATGACATGACATCCGCTCCGATCACCATGACTTTCTTATGCGCACCCGTCTGGACAAACTGGGCGCCGACCTGAAGCGCATAGACAAACTGCGAACATCCCGCGGAGAGATCGAACCCCCAGACATTCTTGGCGCCAATCTTGTGCTGCACCAGGCAGGCCGTGGCCGGAAACATCATGTCAGGGGTAACCGTCGCCACGATGATAACGTCCACGTCGCTCGGGGAAAGGCCGCGACTGGCGAGCGCGTTTCTGGCGGCTGCAGCCGCCAGATCGCTGGTGGCGACACCTTTGTCAGCGAGGTGGCGCTCCTTGATGCCGACGCGCGACATGATCCATTCGTCGTTCGTATCCACCATCTTTTCCAGGTCGGCGTTGGTCAACAGGCGGGGCGGGACGTAGGTTCCAAGAGCGCTGATCTTAACGCGCGGCGAGTGGTTCAATGAGGTCTCCTGATGATTAATAAACTCAATATTTTGAACGATGGGGCAGAGAATGTCTAACGTAAACGCCCGGCCAGAGTACCGATCAACGGCAGATCGAAACGCTCTCCCTGGAGGGCTTTGAGCAGAAGAACGATCCAGAGAAAGAACATGGCGAGCGTGGCCAAGATACCGGAGAAGAGAAGTGCGATGGCACCGGCGAAATTGGAGAAGACGATGGCAATGAGCGACGCGAGGAAAAATGCGCCCCACAGCAGAAGGCTCTGCCAGGCATGGAACCGTACGAATTGACTCTTCCGGTACGCGGGGAGAAAGAGCAGGACGGCAGCCGGAACGAGAGTGCAATAACTGAACGCCGCCGCGAGCCTCTCGCCGGAGGAGAGTGTGGTCATGGAGCGTCCGCAGCCGGGGCAGAACGCGGCGGTGGCGGGCATGGGACTCTCGCAGCGTGGGCAATGGATCTCAGGTGACAGGACCGCCGGGCTAGATGAGGCGTCGCCCATTGTTCTTCTTCCGGCATTCTTCGCAGATGCCGTAAATCTGGAATGTGTGGCGGGTGGTTACGAAGTGATGCCTGCGTCCAATTTGCTGCTCGAGTTCGCCCACTTCAGGCAAGAAAAATTCAACCGACGTGCCGCACTCCGTGCACACCATGTGGTGGTGGCTGCGCCGGTTGTATTGATGTTCGTAGCGGGCAATGCCATCGTGGAAGGACACTTCACTGGCCAAGCCGCAATCGGCGAGCAGCTTGAGCGTGCGGTAGACGGTGGTAAAGCCAATATGCGGGTCCTTCTTTTTGACGAGGCGGTGCAGTTCGTCGGTGGAGAGATGCTCGCGAGTTTCGAGGAACGTGCGCAGAATCGTGTTGCGCTGTTCGGTCTGCTTCAAGCCGACGCGGCGCAGGTGCTTGAGGAAGATGTCTTCAGCCTCACGCATGTTCTGCCGCGAGATGCTCGGCTGATCATCGATTCTCTTCTGCAACATGTTGAGAACGCCCGCCTGCTCTCGGATATCGCAGGTGCAGAGCCATGATATACGCCGGGACGCGCATCGCGCCAACGATTCCGGCGAGCACACAAGCACTCGATTCCGGAGCCCTATTTCAGCTGGATGATCCCAGCTTCGACGCACGCGTCCAGGTAGTCGGCCACGAGGTTGAGCGGCAGCGGTCCATACTCGGCCGAGACGGCGTCGCGGATTTCGCCGAGCGTACGCCTGCCGTTGACGAAGTTGACGATCTCGTAGGCGTAGAGCTCGGACTGATCCTGCACGTTCAAGAGAGGGGTTGCATCACCATTCAGGAGCTTGATTTTCGCGTACCGGACTTTTCCCAGGCGTGCGAGCAAGACATTGTCGTTCTGGTAAGTCAGGGGGCCGAACTCTCCGATACGGAACGGGACACGGTTCGCGGCGCCATCGCCTGCCCAGGGCGCGACGGGAGCGGAGCCTTTGGCGCCTCGCTCTCTTGCAGCGGCATCGATCCAGCGCTGGAATGCGGCAGTCTGATCCGTCAACGTCCTGGCTGCTTCCGTGTCGGCAGGTGCCGGCCCTGCGGCGAACTCGACGAGCGAATGGAGCATAGCGATTTCACGGGATAGTGGCTGACTCATCAGGTTGCGGGCTTCGTACCAGGCGGTACCGGGATCGAGTCGCGCATTGCTGGCCAATGCCTGCGCGGACGTAAACACCTGGGCGAGCCGTGACTGACTCTGTGCGACGAAGAAGGGAAGCAGACGCGGCAACTGTTGCGCGTCTACAGTTGCATAGACGTATCCCGCTGCCGCGCCCAACAGGGCCACGCGTCGAAGCTTCGTGGCGTCGATCTGGGCGAGGGTGTCGTGATCGGTGTGAATGTAAATATCAGGCCAATCACGCAGGTAGAGCGATGGCACTGCGATGGTGGACGAGTCATAGTCGTCGTGATCGCTGCCGGCGGAATATGGAGTTACGTCCGCGAATAATTCGTTGCGGGTTCCGACTTCGCCGGCGCGGGTTTCAACGATGCCTTCGCTGGCAGTGGCTTCGCCCGCCGCATAGCTGCTCGCACCCTCGCGAATCAGGTCAAGGAATGCGTCGCCGACATCAGTCACGAAACTCGGCAATGACCACGGCGTGCCGGTGACATGGAAGACCGATTTGTTCTTAAAGGGATCGCCGCCGACCATATCCATATGGATGTTGGCGCGCAGACGCTGTTTGATTTCCGGATGCGTGGCGAGAAAGGCCATAGTGCCTTCCACCTCGGGTCCCCAGACAAAACGTAGCGTGCGCTTGGGCCGCGGCAGCTGTCCGGTTTCGATCAGGTGGGCGAGGATGCGCGCCGACTCGAGAATGGTCACACAGCCGCTGCCATTGTCGTTGGCTCCGGGACGTTCGTGATCAAGATGGCAGCTGTAGACAATTTCGCCTGCCATGGGATCCGAACCCGGGATGGTTGCGGTGACAACGGTCCAGTGGCCCGGACCGACGGTGGCTTTTACGCCGGCCTTCAAGGTAATTTGCTCACCCGCCCGCAGGCGGGCTCGCAAAGACTCCGCCGTCTGGCGCGAGACCATGAACGCGAATCCGGAAGGCAGCCTGGCATCGAGGTGTCCCCAGCGAACAAGGGTTGGATCGAGTCCGGACCAGGCCGTGGACTGGTTAGGCATATCGCTGACGATTCCGGCGGCTCCGTGCGCAATCACAGCCAGTGCCTGGACGCGAGAGAGAACGCCATCGGCGAGGACGATCTTGCCGCGCACGTCTTTGCTGTCGTAGTCAGCTTCATTGGCGCCGTTACCTACATCGATGAGTTGGGTCTCGACTTCAGCGCTGCGGCTGTAGTCGGCGAGTCGGATGGGATCGGTCTTCCAATCGGCGAGCAGCAAATGCTGAGGCCGGACTTCCCAGAGGCGTCCATCTTCAACGCTCCAAGAAAAATATGAGCGCATCAAGCCGTAGGTCTTGAGGCCATCGATCGGGAATTGTTCGCTGCGCGCGTCGGCGAGGCCGTACTCACGGGCGCGCTGCAGCATAAATTGCGCGGCCTGATCGAAGTCGACGGTGGCCGGGACGCGGTGCAGAGTAGTCAGGTAGCGGAGGTTTTCGAGGGGAACGGCACCATTCGATTCGTCGCGCAGGGCGGTCCATTGTTGCGTAGTTAGAAATGGCTGCTGGGCTGAGGCGTGCAGTGTCAGGAGAAGGAGGAAGCAGAGGAGACGGAGGCGCATACGGGCAAGAGGATAGCACCGTGTGGCGAGTCGAAGGTGGTGGACCATGCTGGTCGATGCGGACACTGCCCTGACAGGCGCAAGGGAATAAAAGGCTCATGGATGATTGTGGATTCCTTCGCTCGGCGATGGTTGTCAGCGACGGAGCGGCACCCCTACAATCGTTAACTAAATGTCCGCCACAACCTCGCTTCCTGAAGTCCAGTCTAAGCGGAGTCCGTTGCTCCGGTTGCTGGCGCTGATCGGACTCGCTCTGCTGCTGGTGATTTTAGTGGCGGCGGGGTGGTTGTATTCGATCGCGCGCTCGCCCCTCCCTCAACTCGACGGCAGCCTTAAGGTTCCTGGGCTGTCGTCCAAGGTGCGGGTGGTGCGCGACGGACATGGGGTTCCGACAATCGAGGCGGCATCGCTTGACGATCTCTTTTATGCGCAGGGATACGTCACCGCGCAGGATCGCTTGTGGCAGATGGACGCGATGCGGCGGGCGGCGGCCGGCGAACTGGCGGAGATCCTGGGTCCCAGCCTGCTTGACGTCGACCGGGAACAGCGGATTCTAGGGCTGCGCGCGGCCGCACGGGATGCGGAGAAGATGATGTCGGGGCGCGACCGTGAATACTTTGAGGCGTATGCGCGGGGCGTGAATGCGTTCACGGAATCGCATCGCGATAAGTTGTCGCTGGAATTTCGTCTGTTGAAATATCAACCTCGTCCGTGGACAGTGGCCGATTCCCTGCTGGTCGGCGCTCGCATGGTGCAGGACCTCAACCACTACAGCTACGCTCGAGCGCTGACGCGCGAAAAGATACTGGCCAAGCTGGGGCCGGAATTGACGGCGGATATGTACGTCAATTCGTCGTGGAGGGACCGGCCGCCGGCGGCGGGACGGATGCGCATGGACGAGGAAACGCCTTCAGCAAGCGAAGATGACGATGATGATGATGACGAGGGCGAGCCAGTAGGGGACAATCCGAGTCTGATCTCGAGGACAGCCAGCGGTGGGCCTTCAGGGGCTAAAACTCCATTCTTTGGAGGCTGCTACGGCACGGCTGAGGCCGCGCGCTCCCGCCATACAACTGTCGAACTGGCTGGAATGGAGAGTGTGGCCTCGGCAGAATCGCTAGCAGGCGAATTCTCTGCTGAGGAAGCTGACACTTTCCGGCCGGGTTCGAACAACTGGGTTGTGTCGGGTGCGCACACGGTTTCGGGGAAGCCGCTGCTTTCGAATGATATGCACCTTGATCACCAGATGCCGAATTTGTGGTTTGCGGCACATTTGAAGAGCGGGAGCTTCGAGGTTGCGGGGGTTACCTTGCCCGGCATGCCGTTCGTGATTGTCGGGCACAACCAGCGCATTGGGTGGGGATTCACAAACGTCGGGCCTACGGTGGAGGACGACTTCATCGAAGAGTTCAACGACAAGGGGCAATACAAGACTCCGGCGGGATGGAAGGATCCGCAGCGCCGGCAGGAAGTCATTCACGTCAAAGGCCAGGCGGATGTGACGCTGGACGTGCTGGTGACGCGGCACGGGCCGATCATCAGTGAAATCATTCCCGGCGAAACGCGGAAGATCGCGTTGCGCTGGACTCTCTACGATGGCGTGACACTTCCCTTTTTTGACGTGAATTCGGCGCAGAACTGGGATGAGTTCCGCAAGGCGTTTTCGATCTTTATGGCTCCGGGACAAAACGTGATGTATGCCGATGTTGATGGGCACATTGGGTATCAGGCTACGGGGAAAATTCCGATTCGCGCGGCGGGGGACGGGAGTCTGCCGGTGAGCGGAGCGGACGACGCGCACGAGTGGAAGGGGTACATTCCGTTCGACGAGATGCCGCGTGTGTACGATCCGGAGTCGGGCATTCTGGCGAGCGCGAATGGACGGATCACGCCCGACGGATACAAGTATTCGATCAGCACGGAGTGGGAGGCGCCGTGGCGGACGGCGAGGATTTATCGGGTACTCGAGTCGGGCAAGAAGTTCGCGACGCCCGACATGCTGGCGCTGCAGATGGATGTTTCGTCCACGTATGACCGGTTTGTGGCCGACAAACTTGTGTATGCGGTCGATCATGCGGGTAAGATTTCCGACCGCGCCAAAAAGGCGGCAGACATTCTGCGCGACTGGGACGGCCGGATGTCGGCCGATTCGGCGGCTCCGACGATCGAGAGCAAGGCACGGCTGGAACTGGCGCGCATACTTCTGGAACCGAAGCTGGGGGCGGCAGATGACAAAGCGGCGCCGGGGACGTTGAACTGGAAAAGTTATCGCTGGAGCATGAGCACGGTGTGGCTGGAGAATGTTCTGTCGAAGCAGCCGGCGCGGTGGCTGCCGACCGGATACGACAATTATCAGAGCCTACTGGCGGCCGCGGTTGAGAACGCACTGAAACAACCGGGGGTACCAGCGGACGTCAGCCAATGGAAGTGGGGCAAGAATTACCCGGTGGAAATTGAGCATCCGGTGCTGAAGCATCTCCCGCTAGCCGGGTCATTCACCGCGCCGGGATTGCATTCGTTGAGCGGTAGTTCTTATACGGTGAAGGCGGTGGGACGGGAATTTGGTCCGTCGGAACGCGTGACCTGGAATTTTTCGGACTTCGACAAGAGCACGCTCAACCTGGTGACCGGGGAGAGCGGAATTTTTCTGAGCCCCTATTACATGGATCAATGGACGGCATGGTATGGCGGTTCGACATTCACGTTTCCGTTTTCAGCGGCAGCGGTGGAGCAGCACAAGAAGCATGAGATGACGATGGAGCCCGGTAGCCGCTAGTCGCCGGTCTCCCGACCCTGGGGCAGCCGAAGATGTGACCCTAGAAATCCACTGTCTTGACATCTACGGCTTCGCCGCCGATGTCGATCTGCTTGTCTTCAGGTAGGAGCTGGTCGGTGGTGGTGTCGTAGATCCTGAGTTCACCCCCTTGCACGAGGTAAACGATGTTGCGTTTGGCGATGGGCTGGATGCCAGTGACGTCGCCGCTGTCGGGCGGGATTACGACCGCTCCGGTTTGGGCGTTATAGATGGAGAGACAGCCACGGACTTCCTCGCCCGGCACCGGCGGAATGGAGGGGACGATCTCGGTGCATTGGTGCGCACCGATAAACAACTGGCCATTCGCGCCCAGGGCCATGCGGTTGTGGTAACCGTCAGTGATCACGATCGGATCGGGATTGAGTACGGTCATACTGGTCAGATCAAAGACGGTAAGGAGGCCGCAAGAAGTAGCCGCGGTGGTCTGGCCGGTGCACGGCAATGGGTCGGGATTGGGAACGGGCGTACCGGCGAGGTACATGGTGGCGCCGCTGACAATGGCGACGGTTGCCGCCGGAACCGCAGTGGCTGCGCCGGCGACCGGCGGGTCCTGGGTCAGGTCGAGGGTCTGCACGCTGGCCTGGGTTCCGCCGCCCTCGGCTCCGCGATTGACGATGTAGGCGGTGCTGTCATTCGAAGTGAAGAAGGCGGCGACGGGGCGGTCAAAGCCGTCGATGAAAGTGATGACGGGCCGATTCGTCCCGAGGTTGGCGGGAGTGATCACCGCGACTGCGTTGGAATTATCACTGAACGCCAAGAGCCGGTTGCCGCTATTGCCGATCGCCATGTAGTGGTATTGCAGGTTGGTGCCGGGCGGAACCGACGGGGAATAAACACAGACGGGAGGATTTGGGGTCCCGGGGGGACAGAAGATCTGCGCGGTAATAGTCCCGTTGTTCAGATTCACGACCTCGACGGCGCCGGGGGATTGCAGTACCTGGGGTGCTGTGGGTACGGCAACATATGCCGTCTGGCTGTCGGGGGAAACGACGAAGCTCTCGGTGAAGCCCGGCAGCGTGACGCCAGCTGAAGCACTCTCGGAGGAATTACTGACCAGGGCCAGAGTGTTTCCGGTGTGGCTAAAGACCAAGGTTTGGGTCCGATTGGGGGTGACGACCATCATGCCGGGCGTTGCGCCGGCCGAGATCGGGCTCTGGACAGCGCGGGCATCTTTGTCCGCATCAATCACCAACAAACCGGCGCTGACGACGCCCGCGGTAACGTCCTGAGAAACGAAGGCTCGCGACGGAATTTGGGGTGTGGTACCGGTGCTAGAAGAACTGCCGCAGCTCAGAAAGAGCAAACTGGCGGGCACGAACCAGAGCAGAATCAGAACAATTCTCAAGCCTGGGAACTCCAAGACCACGCAGGATAATCAATTGGATGCAAGAAATGGATTATAGCAAGTTCAGGTTTGACAGTCAGAGTTCAAGGTTTCGAAGACCGGACAACCGCGTCTCTACATAAAGAAGGACTTCAAGTTCCCCATCTTGACCTGCTCCCTGGCAACGGCTTGTCCGATGCGTTGCATGTTGGCGATCTGGTCGGCGGCATCCATTTCGCCCACCTTGTCCGGGTCGATATCGGTCAGGCCGAAACCGTCGAGGCGCTTGCGCGTCAACTCCACGGTGATGCGCTGGTAGGTCAGGAACTTCCCGGTGGCGGCGGACAGTGCATCGAGTGAAGTGATGCTCGGAGCGCCGGGCACGGCGGCGACAGCGGCCGCCGGTGAGATGGCACCTTGTGGCTTTTGTCCGATCAGGTGCATCAGGACGTTCTGCTGCAGGTTGGCATCGCCCATGAGTTCCTTGATGATGTAGCGAGCCCAGTTGAGGACATTGAATTCTGCGGCTGCCCCTGCCGCAATCTTCACCGTGTTGAATCCGGTTCCGAGAGACATCAGCAGGAGTTTGTCGGGGCCGGTTAGCCATTTGTATCCGTAATTGAGGTCGGTTGCTTCAAGAAACACTTGAAGACTGGGATTGTTGTAGGTGCTGACCCCGCCATCGACGAACTCGAAGTTCTGCGGATTCTTGTTGGCGTCTGGAATGGCCATGGGTTGGGGCGGGAAAAAGGTGGGAGCCGCCGTGCTGGCGCGCACGACTTGCCACAGGGGGAGGTCGGCGTTGCTGGAAAAGAACTTCGAGTCCTTATTGTTTGTGAAGAACCAGGTGCTGCCCTGGGTGGCATTTTTCGTGACGATCATGATGCAGGTCTTAAGCTTTGGGCTTCCGAGCGTTGTGTTTTCGCCGAACACATCTTTCAGGTGCTGTTCCAGCGGTCCGCTGGGATACATGTGCCACAAACGGGTGAGGAAGAAAGACTTGGTGAAGATCTCCTTGCCGAATTTGAGGTAGAAATCGCGTAGGTCCGCTGCCTTCAGTCCCAGGCTCAGACCAGCGGCAAGTATCGCGCCGGTGCTGGTGCCGCCAATCAAATCAAACCGCTCGCACAGGGGGGCAGGGTGTCCGGTGATCGCGTCGAGTTGCTTTTCGATTTCGACCAGAGCTTCGGCGGGGATGAGGCCGAGCAGGCCGCCGCCGTCGATGGAGAGGAGGCGCTTCGGCCCGTCTTGAGGGCCGGGTGCGGTTGTGCCCATAGGTGCTCCTCGCTGGGGAAATAAGTCAGGGAAGGACTGGTACGTTAATGTGGTTTGTGGGGAATGTCAACAGCGCGCGAGATGGTGGAGGGCTAACCCCGCTCGGCTGATGTCGACTTTCGCCGCGGGGGGACCGGAGCCTCCCCGCAACTGCGAGAGAGGTCGCCCGCGCGACGCTCGTGGTGCGGGCCGGTTATGATCGACATCCCTGATCGGTCCATCGATGGTGCGCCTGCAGATCCCTTCTTGTATTCTCGAATAGATGCCAGAAAACTTTCTTGAACGGTTGAAGAAGGCTCCGGTGCTTGGTGACGGCGCCATGGGTACTCTTCTTTACTCCAAGGGAATCTTCATCAACCGATGTTATGACGAACTGAACCTGACGCAGCCGGAGCTGATCCGCGGCGTGCATCACGAATACCTGCAAGCAGGCGCTGATGTCATCGAGACCAACACCTTTGGAGGCAATAGCTTCCGGCTGGCACGGCACAGTCTGGCTGACCGGGTACACGACATCAATGTCGCCGGCGCCAGGGTGGCGCGGGAGGCGGCCAAGAGCTTCGACGTCTGGGTGGCGGGGTCGGTGGGGCCGCTTGGAGTGCGGATCGAGCCGCTGGGTAAGACTTCGTTTGAAGAAGCCCGAGCGGCGTTTCGCGAACAGATTGCAGCGCTGGTCGAAGGTGGCATCGACCTGCTGATGCTCGAAACTTTCGGGTATGTGGAGGAACTACATCAGGCGGTGCTTGCGGCTCGCGAAGTGAATCCGAAGATTCCGGTGGTCGCTCACGTCACCATTGACGAAGACGGAAACTGCCTCGACGGTTCCGATCCCGAAGCGTTCACCGCCCGACTGACGGAGTGGAAAGTTGATGTACTGGGGATCAACTGCAGTGTCGGTCCGGTCGCGATGCTCGATGCGATCGAGCGAGTGCGCGCCGCGACCGATCTGCCCCTGGCTACGCAACCCAATGCAGGGATGCCGCGTTCGGTTGAGGGGCGGAACATCTATTTGTGCTCTCCGGAATACATGGCCAGCTATGCGCGCAAGTTTGCGGCGGCAGGGGTGAACCTGGTTGGCGGCTGCTGCGGAACGACGCCCGACCATATTCGGGCCATGAAGGGGGCCCTGCGCGTGCGTGGGGCGCAGCAGAAAACGACGGTTGCCCACGCCGCTCACGAGCAGGCGGCGCCTGCGACTGCGGCCAGCGTGCCGCTCGCCGAACGATCCAAGGTGGGGGGCAAGATTGCGCGTGGCGAATTCGTGACGATGGTCGAGATCGTGCCGCCCAAGGGCATTGACATTCGAAAAGAGTTAGAGGGCGCGAAATTCGTCAAGTCAGTCGGCGTCGATGCCATCAACATTCCTGACAGTCCACGCGCTTCGGCGCGGATGAGCAATCAGGCGCTATCGTTGCTAATGCAGCGCGAGGTTGGCATTGAGGCGATCCTGCACTACACCTGCCGCGACCGGAACGTGCTTGGCATTCAGTCCGACTTGCTGGGAGCGGCGGCGACGGGAATCCGCAACCTGATCTGCATCACTGGTGATCCGCCGAAGATGGGGAATTATCCGGACGCGACGGCAGTGTTCGATGTCGACGCGATCGGGCTGGTCAACATTGTTCACAACCTGAATCGCGGCCTGGACCTGGGTGGGAACACAATCGGCCAGGGAACGGCTTTCGTGATCGGGGTGGGCGCGAACCCCGGCCTGCCCAACATTGACGAGGAAATCCGGCGTTTTGAGTACAAGGTTGAGGCGGGCGCCGAATATGTCGTTACCCAGCCGGTCTTCGACCTGAATTTGCTGGAGAACTTCCTGAGACGAATCGAGCACTGCCGAATACCCGTCATCGCCGGGATCTGGCCGCTGGTGAGCGCGCGGAATGCTGAGTTCATGAAGAATGAGTTGCGCGTTTCAGTTCCCGAATCGATTTTGCAGAGGATGACGAAAGCGACAACGCCTGAAGCAGCGCGTGAAGAGGGCGTTTCCATAGCGCGAGAGATGCTGGTTGCAGTGCGCAGCCGGGTTCAGGGAGCCCAGATCAGCGCGCCTCAGGGGCGCTATGCGTCGGCGGTGGACGTGCTGGAGGCTCTGGGTTAGTTGGATGCGATCGCGGAATCGCTCCTTCAGGTAATCGGTTACCAAGAAATTACAATCATCGAAAATTTCATTGGACACTCCGCACCCAAAACGGGGTTAGAATACTTGCAGGAGCAAATCCTAATTGGCGAAGTTTGAAGAGTGCCTGGAGCGCCTTGAGAAGATTGTCCAGGAACTGGAGAAGGGTGAAGTACCCCTGGAAAAATCGCTGACGCTCTTTGAAGAAGGCATGCAATTGTCAGCTTCCTGCCGCAAGCAGTTGGAGGAAGCTGAAGGAAAAGTAGAGATTCTGCTGAAGCAGAACGGAAAGCTCCAAACTGTGACGTTCGAGCCCCCGGCCGAGAAGGCGTTGCGCAAGTAGACGCCGTTCGCGCTCGGAAGCATCAACGCCTGTGGTAGCAGATACGCTGTCGCAGCCAAGGCCATCGCACCAGCGATGAAAGCAAAAGGGGGATCTATGGAGCCACTCAACGTAGTTCTCTATCAGAAGGACGCCAGGGCCGCGGAGGCGCTGGCAGCCAGCCTTTCCAATCTGACTTCTGTCCACCAGGCCGGCAGTCGCGAAGAGATCCGTCCGATTATCGCGCGGCATCGCGCTGAAGTATTGGTCATGGATCTGGAAACATCGCCCCTGAGTGAGGTGCAACGCCTGCATCATGAGTTCCCCGGCCTCTCGATCGTCTGCACGCATCGTCTGGCCGACGAAGAACTCTGGACTGAAGCACTCAATCAGGGAGCGGCCGACATGTGCGATCCCTGGAATACTCAAGACGTCGTGCAATCCATCATGCGTGAGCGCGCGCATCGTTCCGCTGCCTGATCGCAATTAGCGCGCTAGTGAGGAGGGACGCCAAACCGGCGTCCTTTTTCATTTGGCCGCGCTGCGGGCCGCGAGCAAGCAAGCTTTCAAGCGGGGACGCGGCGCGGAGGCACCTCGCAAGCCGGCTTGTTATACTGCGATGCCATGCTGAAACAGGTTCTGGAGGAGGGACGCGCGGCCGCAGACAGCGCGCTGGAACGGCTGTTGCCTGCGGCTGATCAGCATCCGGTGTCCATCCATCAGGCGATGCGGCATAGCGTGTTTGCGGGCGGAAAGCGCCTGCGGCCGATCCTGTGCATGGAAGCGGGGCGCATGGTCGCGGGGACGCTACCCGCCGGAATTGAAGACGTGGGAGCGGCGCTGGAGATGCTGCACACGTATTCGCTGATCCACGACGACCTGCCTGCACTGGACAACGACGATCTACGACGCGGCCGTCCGACCTGCCACAAGGCCTTTGGTGAACCGATCGCGATTCTTGCGGGAGATGCACTGCAGACTCAGGCTTATGAGGTGCTGGCGCGATTGCGTTGTCCGGCCGAGGCAGGGGTTGCCATCATTCGCGAAGTTGCACACGGGACCGGCACCATCGACGGGATGATCGGCGGACAGGTTGTGGATCTCGAGGCTGAGCACAAGAAGCCTGACCTTGCCACATTGGAATACATCCATCGATCGAAGACGGCAGCGCTGATCACTGCCAGCGTGGTCAGCGGTGGACTGTATGCGGGTGCTACCGAAGAGCAAATTGCGCGGCTGCGTTGCTACGGGAAATCGATTGGGCTTGCGTTCCAGATCGTAGACGATGTTCTTGATGTTACCCAGACCTCTGAGCAATTGGGCAAGACTGCCGGCAAAGATACCGCGGCGGAGAAGACCACTTACCCTGCCCTGTTTGGGATCGACGAATCGCTGCGCAAGGCTGATGCGCTGGTGGATCGAGCCTGCGCCGAGCTAAACGAATTCGGTTCCGCCGCGTCTACCCTGAAGGAACTTGCTCGCTTCCTGGTTGAGCGAAAGAAATAGGCGCTGATCTTGTCCCGAATCGTCCGGGCCTTTTTCACATCGGTTGTGGCACTTTGCTCCTTGTGCCTGGCACAGGGGCCCGCACCCTGGCGTTACGACCTGCGTCCTGGTGATCGCCTCGTCTATTCCTACACATTCCGGCGTGAGGTCCGCGGGGACCGAGCGGAGTCGGTCGTGGAGGCGCGCTATCGCACGCAAGTCCTGATCGCTGGGGTGCGCGAGGGCATGATCAGCGCCGGGTTCCAGCGTAATCGCGAGAGTGCGGAACTGCTGACGTACAGGGCCGGCGGCAAGGACAAACTTTCTTCTGAACGGCCCAACTTCGAAAAGCGCATGCAGGCCAGGCCCTCCCAATTTTCCGAAGCGATGGAGTTCAACGCGGCCGGCGAACCGCGCTACTCGTGGGAAGTGTCGCGGGAAACTTCGAGCCACCTTCTGCCGGCCCTGCACGAAATCGAGCTCCTGCCGGCACAAGCGGCGAAGCCCGGTGATCGCTGGTATGCCATGGACCTTCTGGGGCTTCAATTCGAGTGGGTTGGCTCTGAAACCGTTCGTGGAAAGATCTGCTATCACGTCAAGGGAACGGGAAGTGATGGGTCGATCACACTTTCGTATTGGTGGTCGCCCGAGAGTGGTGTCATTGAACGTATCGATCTGGAGGGAACCTACGGCGTTCCGGCCGGCACAAGCCACGAACACGCACAACTCGAACTGGAGTCGCGCACGCGAGACGAGACTCTCGGTAGCTGGTTGAGCAAATCCGAGACTCGCTTGGGCGCTCTGGAGGCGTTGCTGCTCTCGCCGTCGGTTTCGATGTCGGTTGACGAACTCAGCGCTGGCATCGATGGGAATGCTCTGAGCGCGCAGCGATTGGCGCTGGCAGTGGCGGCACGGCGGCATTTACAGCTGCCGGCATCGGTCGTTAACACTCTCCGCGGAAGTCCGGATCCAGAAATCAAGTCTCTCGCCAGCGAGGTGATCGGTCCCCGGACGGCAGCGGGCCCAACATCGGATTGTGTGAGAGTCATCCCGAAGAAATCGGAGGCGCCGAAGTTCGGAACGCTGTTTCGCGTCGCTCTGCCCGAGAAAGAAGGGGAACGCATTCCCTACTTCCTTCGGATTCCCCTTACGTATCGAGGGGACCACCCGCTGCCTTTGCTGATCTATTTGAGCGGGGGAGCCGGATTCGGCCTCGATGGCGTGAACACGGCCAGTGATGCCTTGGTGGGCACGAACTATCTCGTTCTCTACCCGCAAGCTGGGGAGTTTTGGTGGAAGCCGGAGGTGGCTGCTCGGCTGGATGCGGCGCTGCGCGACACATTCAAGGAATTCAATGTGGACCGTGATCGTGTGTATCTGGCGGGTTTCAGCAACGGAGGCACGGGCGCGTTGTACATGGCGGAGTTGTGGCCGCAACGTTTCGCCGCGGTGGTATCGCTGATGGGGGCCGGGCAGTGCAATGAAGACGTCCAGAAAATGTTACCGAACCTGGCGAATGTGCCGTTGCTGTTCGTGCATGGTGACAAGGACCCGATCATTGCGCCGGATTGCTCGAAGGTCACAGACGAGGCAATTGGGGCGCTTCGTCCAAGAGCGGCGCCGCAGTTGCGTATACTGCCTGACCGGGAGCACGACATCACACTGACTTCCGACGATGGGCTAACGCTTCCTTTCCTGAAGGACAAGGCACGCGATCCTTTTCCCAAGCGGATCGCGGCGCGGATTCCGGACCTGACGTTCCCGCGGCAATATTGGGTTGAAGTGTTGGAGAAGAAAGGTGGCGAGGCGGAACTGAATGCGGAGATCAAGCGGGACAATGCGGTCGAGATCCGGTCGCGGGACGTGAAGCGACTTCGAATCTATCTGCGACCAGAGATGTTTCCGCAGGCGGGGCCGGTTCGGGTTCGATGGAATGGCAAGCAGGTATTTGAGGGAGCCCTGCGGGATGTGTGTGCAGCGGCGGGGGCTGACACAACTGGCGACCCGAAGTTGGATTTCGCGGATGGGAAAGAGTTGGCGGTTCCGTGAGGGATGCGGGAACCCTCAATATGCGGCGTTTGTCGCGGCAACGAATTTGAAACTCGACCCGTTGGGTCCGGATTGCGGTTCTACGAGCGGTGGGAACCGGCGATGACGTATTTTTGCGGGTCACTGTCATGAAATCGCTATGTCACGAACGCTTGGCCGGGCGAGGGCGCGCGTCGCTCCAGATTGCCCTACTGGCCCTTGCCCGTCTCCGTCTGTCGGCGTAGAGTGAGGTAGCTCTCGCGGTCTCTCCCACCTCTTTTCTCTCACCACATGATTTGTGCGCAGAAGCTGCAATGTGTGTGCAACTAAAGGCGGTTCAATCGGACGGGACCCTATATATGGTGTTTTATTTCTTGACCCGTCCCGCCCTGGACCGTTACAGTTGCACAAAAGCCGTGGTGCTAAACCCCGGGGACGGGGCTGGCATCGTACTGTGCAATCAAGAGGGAACCTCAGTAGTCAATATCGCGGTTCCGCACAGTCCTGCGGCATGCCAGCCAAAGATCTGCCAGCTGATCGGACGTGTCCGCGCACGAAGGAGTGACCATTGCTGAAACTCAAGAGGCTGCAAATCCTGGGGTTCAAGTCGTTTTGCGATCGCACCGAGCTGAAGTTCCATGGCGAGGGCATTGCCGCCATCATTGGGCCGAATGGCTGTGGGAAATCGAATATTGCGGACGCGATTTCCTGGGTATTGGGCGAGCAATCGGCCAAGTCGCTGCGCGGGTCGCGGATGGAAGATGTGATCTTTGCCGGAACGCGCGACCGTAACCCCACGGGGATGGCGGAAGTTTCGCTGACATTGATTGATCCTGAGATTTACGCCGGTGCTGATGCCGGCGCTCCGACCGAAATTGATATCCAGGAAGACATTCCGGCCGGCCATGAGGATTGGGACGAGGCGGAGGTTCGGGCGCGAGCCACCGCCGACACGGAGCAGGCAGTTGAGGAAGCCCAACCGGGGAAAACAGAGGAAGTCGAGGGCGCCACCCCTGCAGTGCCAGCTCCGTTGGTTGAGGGTGGCGAGGCCGCGGCGGTGGCCGGACCTCCGGTAGTGTTGAAGATCCGGCGGCGGAAGTTCAATCAGCAGAAGTTTCATGACGGCGAGATTGTGGTGACGCGCCGGCTCTTCCGGTCAGGCGACAGCGAGTACTTGCTGAATGGCAAGCTGTGCCGATTGCGGGATATCCAGGAACTGTTCATGGGAACGGGTCTGGGGCCCGAGTCGTATGCGCTGATCGAGCAGGGACGCATTGGACAGATTCTGAGCAGCCGTCCGACCGACCGGCGGGCGGTGATCGAAGAAGCGGCGGGTGTAACGAAATTCAAGACCAAGAAACGCCTGGCCGAGGCGCGGCTGGAAGAAGCCAAGATCAATCTGAACCGCGCCAATGACATCTTTGAAGAAGTCACGCGGCAGATGAATTCGTTGAAACGGCAGGCCAGCAAGGCGGAACGCTACGCCCGGCTGCGCGACGAAATGCGGGCCAAGCTGCGCGTGGTGCTCGCCAGTAAATTTACGCAGATGGACCAGGAAGGGCTGGCGCTCGACACGCAGATCAATCAGTTGGGCGAAGAGATTCGTCACCAGACAGAGGGTGTACAACAGCTTGAGTCCGAGCATTCAGAGCGCACGCAGCGCGGGTATGCGATCGAGACCGAGGCGCGGCAGAACCGCGAACGGCTAAGCCAGATTGCGATGGAAGTGGACCGCGCGCATGCGCGGCGGCGGACCAATGAAGAGCGCTGCGGGGAACTGACGGTTCGCACGGCTTCGTCCGAGGCAGAACTGGAGCAGGTCAAAAATCGCCTGATGGCGCTGGAGGAAGAGCGCGACGGGCATCGGCGGGTCTTGGATTCGGCGATTGCCGATCTGGCGGCGGCGCAGCAGGAACTCGCGCTGAGCCAGCAGGAAACGGCGGGAGCGACTGCGAGTCTGGCGGCGCTGGAGTTGGAGCAGGAAGCTTGCCGGTCAGCGATTCTCGAAGCGGTTGGCGCGACCTCGAGCCTGCGCAATCAGCTCACACAAGCGCAGGAACGGCTCGCTGGACTGGACCGCGACGAACAGCGCTTGCGGGCCGAGATTTCCGTGGCGGCAAACCAGTCGGAAGCTTTCGGCGGGCAGCGGGGGCAACTGGAACTGGAATTTGAAACCGTGTCGCAGCGCGTGAATGGGCTGGCGGCGGAGATCGCCGACTTGCGCCGGACAATCGAAGCGCGGCGTCACGAAGAGAGCGAGACGAAGCGGTATCTGGACTCGCTGCGGTCGGAGTATGCGTCGGCGCTGGGCAAGAAGGGGTCGCTCGAAGCGGTGATTGCCGAGCACGGGTATTCGACGGAGTCGGTGCGGCGGCTGTTTCAATCGGGCGCTCTGCAGGGCGGACATGCGCCGGCCGGCGTGCTGGCCGACTTCCTGGAGGTGGAGCCGCGCTACGAGCGCGTCGTTGAGGACTATCTTCGCGATGAACTGAACTATGTCGTGGTGAAGTCGTGGGATGCCGCCGACGAAGGCTTGCGGTTGCTGCGGTCAGATGTGGATGGGCGGGCGACATTCCTGGTGCATCCGGAAGATTCGCAGGCGAAGTTCTCGTTTGCGGTGGATGAAAACGCGCGGCGCTCGCACTCGAACGATTTCGTACTGCCGCTGAAAGATTCGATTCGTGTGCTGAACGGGTTCGGGAAGTCTCTGGAAGTGATTCTGCCCAAGCTGGGGAACGGGTATATCGTGCCCGATCCGTCCGTGGCGCGGGAACTGGCGCTGAGTAGCCCGGATGCGTTCTTTCTCTCTCAGTCGGGCGAGTGCTTCCATAATGTGACCGTGACCGGCGGCAAGCAGCGCAGCGAGGGCCCGCTTTCGATGAAGCGTGAGTTGCGCGATGTGCTGCGGTTGCTGGAAGAACTGGAACGTGCGCTGCAGGAAAAAGAGATTCGTGTTGTTTCGCTGAGCCGCGAGATCAAAGACTTCTCTTCCCTGCTTGACCGATTGGAAGACGAGAAGCGCGAAGCGGAAAAGCAGGCGATGACGTCGGGCCATCTGTTGTCGCAGCTGGATGCAGAAATGTCGCGGGTGCGAGAGCGTCTGGACGTGAGCGGGCGGGAATTGCAGCGCCTGGCCGGAGAACGGCAGGAACAGGAAAGCCTGATTGCATCGCGGCAGGCGGAACTGGCGGCGATCGAAGAGAGGCGCTCAGAGCTGGAGTCGCAGGCTGCGACGGCACAGGAACGTCTGGTCCACTTGCGAACGCAGAGAGACGCGTCAGCCGAAGGCACGTCACAGCGCGCCGCCCGGGTTGCTGCACTGGAGGAACGTCATCGGGCAGCCGCAACGCTGGTGCAGCGCATCGACACGCTCGTCCTGGAAATGCGGCAGCGGACGGATGCACTGCGGGTGCAGATGGAATCGGCGGTGGCGGAAATCGCTCAACGGCAGACCGAGAATGAACAATTGGCCCAGCAACTGGTGGAGTTTGAAGCAGAAGGCAATGCAGGCGAGGCGCGGGAAGGCCTGCTGCAGTTCGAGTCGGAGCAGGTGCGGGCGCGGCTGGTGGAGATCGAGGAATTGCTGCGCACGACGCGCCAGCAACTGGATCTGGCACGCGATCGGCGCGGGGAGCTGTCGGCAACCGCCGCTAAACTGCAGTCGGATTTGCAGCATCTGGCGGATGCCTGCCTTAACGAGCTGGGAGTCGAGCGGCCGGTGCTGATGGCGGATTCGACGATTTCGATCGTTGCTGGCGAGCAACTGGCGGCAGAAGATCAGGGCTATCGTGAGATGCGGGCGCGGCTCGACGGCATGGGTCCGGTCAACATGATGGCTCTGGAAGAGTACAAAGAGACCGCCGAACGCCACCAGTTCCTGGAGACACAGCGGAAAGACTTGCTGGATTCGATCGAGAATACGACCGCGACGATCCGTGAGATCGATCAAGTTTCGCGACAGAAATTTGAGGAGGCGTTCCACAAGATCAACGAGAACTTCGGGATGACGTTCCGCAAGCTGTTTGGCGGGGGGCACGCTTTCATGCGGCTGACCGACGAGGAAAACAGCGCGGAGAGCGGCATCGACGTTGTGGCATCGCCTCCGGGCAAGAAGCTGCAGAACGTGCTGCTGCTGTCGGGCGGCGAAAAGGCGCTTACGGCGCTGTCGTTGCTGGTGGGGATTTTCCAGTATCAGCCGAGCCCGTTCTGCATTCTCGACGAAGTGGACGCGCCGCTGGACGAAGCGAACATCGGGCGCTTTACTGAGCTGGTCAAAGAGATGTCGGTCAAGACGCAGTTCGTGCTCATCACGCACAGCAAGAAGACCATGAGTATCGCGCCCGTGATGTATGGCGTCACCATGCAGGAGCCGGGCGTGTCGAAGCTGGTATCGGTAAGGTTCGGGGCGGCGTGAGATCGCCTATCACATCCTGTGTTTCGTAAGCTCGTGATTGTTGCAGCCGCCCTCGTTCTCTCTTTCATTTTGATGCTCATCGAGAACGGCCTTATGGAAATGAGCACTCCTGGCTGGTTCGTGGCGAAGAAACTCTTTGCCGAAGGAGAAGACACAAACATAGCACTCCTCGGTTACAGCGCTATTGGTCTTGATTTCCTTATATGGTTTGCAATTCTGGCAGGCGGCTATTTCATTTTCATGCAATCGATCGCGAGTCATACGGACGATTGGCGTACATGAGTATTTACATGTGTGCCCCGGTGTACAGTGTATACAGGTGATGCACCATGTCTGAATCTGCCGTTCTGACGTTGCGCCTGGATCCAAAACTAAAAAAACAGTTGGATCGTCTGTCAAAAGCGATGAGCCGCAGCCGCTCTTTTGTGGCGGCGGAAGCGATCCGGGAATTTGTGACGCTCAACGAGTGGCAAATTGAAGAAATCAAGAAAGGGCTCGCCGAAGCGGATCGAGGCGAGTTCGCGACCGATGAGGAAGTTGATGCGGTCGTGAAACGCTGGACACGCCGTGCCCGTTAAGTGGCTGCGGCGCGCCCTCCTGAATCTCGGCGCCGAAGCAGAGTACGTTGCACGAGACGATCCAGCAGCGACTGAGCGCGTAGTCACGAGAATTGTTGAAGCGACCGAGCAACTTCGGAAACATCCCGCCATGGGCCGACCGGGGCGAGTTCTTGGCACGCGCGAGCTGGTTGTAACCGGCACTCCCTATATTGTCCCTTATCGCGTTCGCGGAAGGGTCATCGAACTTCTCCGAGTGTTCCATGGAGCGCGCAGACGGCCCGGTACGGTCGATTAGCGGAACTTACTTGCTTCTTTCAGCCATATCCTTTTTTCCTCTGCCTTCCTCAGTTTTTCCACATCGCGAACGCTCCGAATTCGGTGCCGGACAAGGGTTTTCGTCGAGCGTGCAACTGTCAATCTATTTTCATCTTGCGGTGTGCGATACGACCTTTCCGGTGTGACGGAAAGCGTTGACAAATTTTTCCCGGCAGCTAGAATACGCGGAGTTTTCTGCCGGTAGAATTGAAAGCATGAGCCCCGAACTTCTCGACGCTGTCCTATTGCAAACCGACTATCCAGAACTGGAACTTCACGCCAGCGGCAAGGTGCGCGACGTTTACCGGGTGGATGACGATCACCTTTTATTCATCGCCACCGACCGCATATCGGCGTTCGACTACGTTCTCGCCACCGGCATCCCGCACAAGGGATGGGTGCTGACGCAGATTTCCCTGTTCTGGTTCGACTTTCTCAAAAGCGTGGTGCCGAACCACTTGGTAACCGCGGATGTGGACCGCTATCCGGCGGAGATTCGCTCCCACGTTGATGAGCTTCGCGGGCGCTCGATGCTAGTGATGCGCGCGGAGATGTTCCCGGTCGAGTGCGTGGTGCGCGGCTACCTCTCCGGTTCGGGATGGAAGGAATACCAGGCAAGCGGCAAGGTGTGTGGAATCCAGTTGCCGAGCGGACTGAAGGAATCCGACCAGCTTCCGGAGCCGATCTTTACGCCGGCGACGAAGGCAACCACGGGTCACGACATCAATATTTCATTCGACGAGATGTGCAAGCTGGTCGACCCCGAGTTGGGCCGGCAGTTGCGCGATATCAGCCTCAAGATCTACAAGCAGGCTGCCGATTATGCGCGACAACGCGGCATCATTATCGCCGACACCAAGTTTGAGTTTGGTCAAACCGCCCAGGGCATCACGCTGGCGGACGAAGTGCTGACACCAGATTCCTCGCGTTTCTGGCCGGCCGACACGTATCAACCGGGCAAAGCGCAGGACTCGTATGACAAGCAATACGTGCGCGATTACCTCGAAGAAATCCGCTGGAACAAGCAACCGCCCGCGCCTGCCCTCCCCCAGGATGTTGCGCGCAGGACCAGCGAAAAGTACCTTGAGGCGTATCGTCAGTTGACGGGACGCGAGTTGGAAATTTAGCCAGCCGCGCGCTTGGAGCCTTGGCATGGGCGTTGCGGACTGGATCATCCTGGCATTTCTGGTGTTCTCGGTGGTCACAGCAGCCTGGGAAGGCTTCTTTCACGAAGCCTTCGGACTGGCGGGCCTGATCGCCGGGTATCTGATCGCCGCATGGCAATACCGGCGGCTGGCGGATTGGTTCGACCCGATTCTGAAGCAGCCATGGCTGGGTGAAGTCGGGTCGTTCCTGATTATTTTCTTTGGCGTGATGGTGGTGGCCTTTCTTGCCGGGCGGCTGACGCGTTGGATGATGAAGGAGGCTGGCCTGACCGCGATGGATCGGGCGCTGGGCGGGTTGCTAGGCCTGGTGAAAGGCTGTCTGATCGTGGCGATTGTGCTGGTGGCGATGGCGGCATTTACGCCGACGTCACGGTTGCTGCAGAGATCCGAACTGGCTCCGTACTTTCTGGTTGCGGGACGAGCGGCGATCTGGCTGGCGCCGGCGGAATTGCGCCAGCGTTTTGATCAGGGGCTGGATTACTTGCGGAACGCGCGGACGGGACCGCACGGGCAAGAAAGATAGTGAGCGAGACGCCCTCCCGACAGTCGGCGAGCGCAAGCTGTGCGAGGGATTCGAAGACGAGAGGATTGCCGTGAAAGATCAACTGGAAGCACTAATTTTTCAAATGTACAGAAGCAACATCCTTTATTCGGAAGCGGTGCGGGAGTTCAAGAAGCGGTTCATCATCACAGTGCTCGAAGAGAATCGGGGCAACCAGTGCAAAGCGGCGCGGCAACTGGGGATGCACCGCAACACTCTCAGCCGGACCATGCAGGAGTTGAAAATCGATGTCCGACCGCTCCGGGAAGGCGTGAAGCGTCCACCGAGAAGTGCTCGGCCCATCACTTTGGAGCGCAAGGTGGTGCGGTAGTCCGTACTCGGTACCCCGTAGTCAGGATTTGACAGAAGGAAAAAGGCGGTCCCGATCGGGACCGCCTTCGTTCTTTGTGTGTTCCGACCCCCGAGCAACTGCTGGTTCTAGTGAGCCGCTGGTTTTCGGTGCACGGGTGGCTTCTTCGCGGGCGGAGCAGCCTTGACCAACAGAGCCCCCTCTTTCATGGTCATCACGAAGGGCTTGGGGACATAAGAAGCCGGCGTGCCCTCAAACTGAAGGTCCGTGTCGACTTTCGGCATCTGCCGGGCAGGAATGGCCGCAGTCATCGTCAGGTCGATATCGGCGCGCTTGGCGTCGATGTCGTCCGAACTGCCTGCCAGCATGAGATGGCTTGGGGATTCGATGCTGATAATGTGACCTACCATCTGCAGTGGCTTGCCTTTCAGGGCACTCCAGACCTTATCGGCGTCTTCCGGCTTGCCTTCGGAAAGCACGAGTTGCCACTCGGCGAAACTCATCTCTTCGACTTTCTTGGTCTTCACCAGGTCGGCAGCCTGCTCAGCGGGCGTGGGCGGAATGTATTGCGTGATCTTGCCGGTGATTTCCGGGGTCGGGAGTGTCGTTGTCGCGGTGGCCGTGAGGAGATCGTTCCACCCATCCTCGGAGCCATGATATTTCACGTACCTGCTCTTACCGAACTTGATCACATCGGCCTTACCCTTGGGGTCGGCGATCAGGTTGGCGGCGCGAGCGATGAAAAACAGTCCATCGACTGTCTTTTCCGGTGGACCGGCTGTGAGGTACGAGAGGGCCAGCGGATAGATGTTGTTAACGTCGGTCGGATCGCCCTCCACAGCCGCCCGCAGGTATTGCTGCGCCTTGGCATTGTCCTTGTTCTGGTAGGCAGCCATGCCGGCGGAACCGTTGAAGATCAAGCTGATCTGTTTCTTGAACTTGTCAAAATCTGCTTCTGACATGCCATCCGGCTTCGGCGCAGTGGTCAACGCCTGCAAGCCCTTTTCCGCATACTGACCGGCTTCGATCAGATCCTGCGATGTCTTGGCGGTTACGCGCTTGGAATAAGCCAACAGGGCAAGGGCGCGCAAATTATTGGGGTTGATCTGCAAGACTTTTTGGGCAGTCTCGACCATCTTGGGCTGATTGCCCGCCTGTTGATACGCGCCCATCAGCAATTCCAGAGCGTCTTCCTTCATGACGCTGTTGGGATACTGGGTGAGAAAGGCTTCGAAGCCGCTGATTTTGGCGGCGGGATCAGTTTGGTTTACGGCACCGATGTAGGCGTTGTACTCGGCCGGATCTTTGATCTCTTTCTTCTGCGGCGCCGGTGCAGCGGGCTGTGCTGGATTCTGCTGCGGCGGTTGCGCCGGAGCGGAACTGGTTTGAGCGACGGCGGTAACGGCGGCTACCAGCAACATCGCGAGAACAATCTTCTTCATTCCTGTGGCTCCTTAACTCTTCGGGGGAAGCTGGAATCGACATCATGACCGGCGCACCCGAGCATCGTGCCGGTTCTCGCCGCAGGCAGGTTGCACCCACAGGCAAATCCCGCAAAATCCCTGTGCCGCCTGTAAGATAAAGGACGGCTTGAGATTAATCCGGTGAGCGGATTATAAGGATGTCATCCCGCTAAGGCAAGACGTTTGCTGGCCTTAGCCCTCCTGATCGTTTCGATGCGGGAATGATTCGAGCAGATGGATGCCGCTAGGCGCGGCCACACCACACGAAGGAGCCGTTGAATCCACCAGGAGCCATCCGATGAAAGATGCCGGGACGTCGGCCTTAGCAGGCCAGATCGCAGTTGTAACAGGCGCGGGTCGCGGGATTGGCGCCGCGATTGCCTCAGCTCTGGCCGCCATGGGGGCGCGGGTGGTGCTGTGTGGCCGAACTCGAGCCGCACTCGAGACTACGGCGGGCAGCATCCAGAATGGCGGCGGACGCTGCGCAGTCATGGAATGTGACGTCGTGGATCTCCGTTCCGTGGAATCGGTGGCAGAGCGTGTGGATCGCACGTTCGGACGACTCGACATTCTGGTGAACAACGCCGGTGTGGGGACGTTTGGCCCTCCCTTGCACCAACTCGATCCGGACGACTGGGACCGCGTCCTGAACACCAACCTGCGCGGCGTGTACTACTGCATTCGCAGTTTCGCTCCGCTGATGATCCGGGCTCGTAGCGGCCACATCGTGAACATCTCTTCTTTGGCCGGGAAGAATGCATTGGCGAACGGCGCCTCCTATTCCGCGTCGAAGTGGGGCTTGAATGGATTGACCTATTCTGTCGCGGAGGAGTTGCGCGCGCACAACATCCGTGTGTCGGTTATCTGCCCGGGGTCGGTCCACACGGAATTCAGTCCGCACACGGGCAGGAATGCCGATAAGATGCTGCAGGCATCGGATGTCGCGCATGCGGTAGCCATGATCGTCACCCAGGCGCCGCAGTCGTTCGCCAGCGAGATTCTGTTGCGACCGACGCAAAAACCGTAGAGCAGTTCTCAGTTTCCCGGTTCTCGGTTCTCAGTAGATCCTCTCCGCAGCGAGTTCGTCGCCAACACGTTCGTTCTGCTTCCACGCGAGCAGCACGACCATGGGGATGCGTTGGGGGATCTATTCTTTGAACAGGTTGTCGAAAGCAGCCCGGGCGTCGTTGGGACGAGCGGCGGCCTTGCTCGACGTCTCTTTCTCAATCATCACGCGGATGGAGAAGAACGAACAGTCGTTGCGTTTGTCCTTGGGCGAGATCCGCTCCGGGATGGGCTGGTTGCACTCGAAGCGGCTGGAGGGGTCGAAGTGTTCGCACTGCTTGCAGGAGTGGAGGTCGAATCCACACTTCGGGCACTGGCCAATGGGCTCCGCTAACGACTGGAGCAGGTTGCCGCACTGGGCACAGCGAGAGACGGTACGAGTTCCCGGCATGTTCAGGGGGCGGGGCCCAAAGGTGTTGTCGCGCCGCGACGAGGCCGGCTTCTCCTGCTTCTTCTGTGTATCGCTCCCGGAATCCTGGTAGCCGCGCTGGCGGTATTTCCGGTCCGACAAGGAGACCTCCCGCAAACCGCTTCATTGTCCGCCTTTCCAGGGCAACGCACAAGAGGCGGATCGTCGCTCTCGCCGCGTTTTGATAACAGAGGCTGATTGGATCGGGGCCCATTGAATTGTGTTTCACATATCCGGGTGCTACCATCGCGTTAGGTGACAAGTGAGGAGGACCGTTATGTCGGATCGTGACGGCAACAGCTTTTTGTGGTTCCTGGCGGGTCTCGGAATCGGAGCCGCCGTGGGTGTGCTATACGCGCCGCGCTCGGGCGACGAGACGCGGGAAGTGCTCCTTTCCAAAGCGGAAGAGGGCCGCGAGCGGGTACGACAGCATGCGAAACGAGTTCGTGAGCAGGCGGGAGACTGGATGGATCGCGGCCGCGACGTGATCAGCCAGCAGAAGGAGCAGTTCCGCAACGCATACGAAGCGGGACGTCAGGCATACCGCGAAACGACCACCGCCGGAACGGAACCGCCCAGCGGAGTCTGAGGAGAGGCGAGAAAGCGCGGAGTCCCTATGGATGACAATCTGCTCAGAGTGTTTATCGCGCTGACGGCGTTCGCTGTCGTGATTCAGGCGGGCATTCTGATCGCCTTGTACGTTGCCGTGCGCAAGAGCGCCGCGCAGATGGAACAACTTGCCACTCAGGTAACCACAAAGGCGGTGCCGACACTCGAGACGGCGCAGAGCATGTTGGTCGAATTGCGGCCGAGGATCGAAACGCTGACCGCCAACGCCGCCGAATCCAGTACTCTCCTGCGGGCGCAGCTGGGACGGGTCGACTCTACACTCAGCGACGTTCTCGACCGCACACGACTGCAGGTGATCCGCGCTGACGAACTTCTAAATCGCACGATGGACAAAGTTGAAGAGACCACCGAGGTGGTTCACAAGACGGTTGTATCTCCACTGCGGCAGATCTCCGGGCTCATGAGTGCGATCAGCACCGGAGTGGAAGTCTTCCTCGGTCAGAAACGGCGCCAGCCGCGCAACGGCATGGGCGTTCCCCAGGACGAGATGTTTATCTGAGACGAGGTGTCAGGTCTCAGGTGTGTGGCGAGACAGTCTTCGCTACCTCGCATCGACACGATGCGCGACAAAATCCCTGCCTGAGTAACGATATGTGAATCCGGCTGCTTTCCCTTTCTCGTTCAGCGAAATCACGACATGACCGAGGAAAGTGCGATCGATGAATTCCGTTGTCGAGAGTGGAACCAATGCCATGCGGAATGTTCCAAGCGTGAGGAGTAGTGAACCCTCCTCTGCCGTGACTGTAACTTTCGCGTTGGGAACGAAATAGTCCGGCCCATACTGATACTGTCCCGCATACGATTGAAGGGTTGGCTGCGGAATGGATAGGGCTTTCAGAGCAGGCGGCTTCCCCGGTTCCTCGCCCAAGACGATTGCCCCCAGCGCGGCGGCAATGGGATCCTGCGAGACCGTCGAGTAGCTATTGCTGAGCACGATGACGGTCGCATCCTCATCCGGAAAGCGATCGAGTTGGGCCGTAAATCCCGGGCTGCGCCCATTGCTCGACATGACGCGATGTCCGGCCCGCTTGCGCTGGAACCAGCCGAAGCGATTTCCCTTACCCTCGACAAAGTATTGGTCACGGGTGGACTTTTTCAGGAGCGTGTCGGTGTTGAGAGCGCGGTCGAAACGGTAGAGATCATCCAGCGTCGAGTACAGTGAGCCGTTGCCGGTCTTGTTCGTCCAGTCAAGATACGGCGCTTTCTCATACGAAGAAACCCCCACCGGATCGTATCCCGAGGCAGCCAGCGGGATCAGACGGAGAGCGTCGCCATCGTGACCGGTGTCCTTCATACCGACTGGTTCCAGAATGTGCTTTTTCAGGTAGTCTCCGTAGGGCTCTCCCGAAACTTTCTCCAGAATCAGCGCCAGCAGGTTGTAGTTGGAGTTGCTGTAGCGGTAGTCGGTGCCGGGCTGAGAGTCGAGCGGCAAGTTCGCGAACTTGGCCACGAGTTCTGCGGGCGTGTGAGGGCTGCGGGCAAATGTGTCGTAGTCGGGAAGATCGTTCACGTTCGGAATGCCAGAGGTATGGGTGAGGAGGTGTTCCAGCGTGATGCGATCGCCGCTCGGGAAATCACGAACGTACTTTGAAATTGGGTCGCCGACACTTAAGTGACCCCGCTCCTGTAATTGCAGAATCGCCATTGCGGTGAACGGCTTCGACACGGAGGCAATGTGAAACCGGGTTTCAGGCGAGTTCGGAGCCCGCAGTTCGTAGTTCGCCATCCCATACGCGCGCCGAAACAGAACATGCCCTTTGCGCGCCACCAGGATCGCACCGCTGAAGTTGCCGGTGTCGAGGAAGGGTTTCAGATACGCTTCGATGCGACCGGCGACCCGGCCTTCTGAAATTGACTGGCCACCTGCAATCGCGGAGAGCAGCAATACAGCAGCAACGAGCGGGATCGGTTGTTTGCAGTGAGAATGGGCGGGCATCGTGCCCCAGCATTTTATCGCGCCTTAAAGATATGAAGCGACTCCCATACCGAAATGATGAGTCAGTGGCGTGACTGCAAGACGCGCTCGCCTTCTGCTGAACTGGCTCCATCCAAGCGGCGGGCACGCGCGCCGTGAAAAAAGACCAGGTGGACGAAGAACATCAGTACCAGCACAGCGCCGAAAGTACAGACGATCGTGGCGCCGGTCGGCAAATCAAGCAGAACTGAGAAATACACACCCAAAGCCGACACTAAAGTGCCCATCGTCCAGCCGATTGCCAAGCGTCGTCCAATCTTGTCGGCAAACAGCATCGCTCCGACCGAAGGCACAATGAGGTAGCAGAAGACGAGGAGGACACCGGCGATTGCCACCGAGGACGTTACGACGAAGCCGAACGAGGCATAAAACAGGAAATCCCAGAAGCGAATGTTGAGGCCACGGGCTTCCGCTTCAGAAGCGTTGGTCGAAATGAGCAGGAACTTCTTGCGAAAGAAATAGTGGAACAGACCGATGGCGCCGTAGAGGACGGCGGTCTTGATGACTTCCTGTTTCGATACAGCAAGAATGTTGCCGACCAGCATGTCTTTCAGGTGTTCGGTTTCGCCCGTCGCCTTGCTCATTGCCAGAATGGCGGTGGCGGAAGCCACGGCGTAGGCAATTCCGATAAAGGCTTCCTGGGGGATGTGCCCGCGACGGGTGCGCGCCAACGAGAAGATCCCCGCGCCCAGGAAGGTGAAGCCCAGGCTGAGGAAGTAGGCTCCGCGTCCGTGCGGGTCCATGCCGACGAGGATGGCGATGGTGGCGCCGAGAGCGGCAATCTGAGCGAGCGCAAGATCGACAAAGATGACACCGCGTTCGACGACGTGGACGCCCAGATAAGCGTGGATGCCGGTCAGAATGAGACTGGCAACAAAGGGCCAGATTAGGAACTCAAGTATCCCCATGGATCTCCTTTATCAACATCAATTCCCCTGAAAGGCCTTCGTCAGCAGGGCGATATCGTAATCGAACAACTGGAAGTAGGTGGTCACGTCTTTCACGCCGCCGACGGAAGGCAGGTATTCGACAACGATTCCGCCTGTATCCCGCGCGATCGAATCCGGCGTCTTGCGATCGAAATACGGTTCCACCATGATGACCTTCACGTTGTCACGCTTCATCATGTTGATGACGTCGAGGGTGTGGCTCGGCGTGGGTGGGATCCCCGGGCGAGGCTCGACGAAACCCACAACATTCAACCCGAAATGTTTGGCGAAGTTGGGGAGCGAATTGTGATACGTGACCACTTTGCGTCCGCGGAACGGCTTCATGTCGGCCATCCACTTCTTATCGGCCTCGCCCAGGCGCCGGTCGAAATCCTGATAGCGTTGCTGGAAGTAGGCAGCATCGTCAGGGTCCATTTCACCGAGTTTCGCTGCGATACCTTTGGCGACTCTCCGGCCATTGTCGGGATCGAGCCAGTAGTGCGGATTTCCCAGAGGATGCACGTCGCCCATAGCGCGAGTGATCGAACCTTGCGGAATTTCGAGAATTTCCGCGAACTGGGAAGCGTCGAGATAGCCGTTGGCGCCGACCTGGATGCGTGAGTTGCCGCTCTGCGTGATGAGCGGCGGAAGCCAGCCGATTTCCAATTGCAGGCCGACAACAACCAGCAAGTCGGCCTGCCGCAGCTTCAGCAAAAAGCTGGGCTTGGCCTCGACAAAGTGTGGATCCTGATAGCCCTTGGCGATCGAATCCACGCTGATCTTGTCGCCACCGACTTCCTGAGTCAGGGCGGCGAGATCGGTGGTCGCTGTGACCACGTTGAGTTTCTTGGCAAACGCTGCGCCGGGACAAACGAGGCTGACAGCCAACACGAGCGCCGACGGGATTGCAAATTTGATAAGAAATCGAGTCATGACATCTCCTAGAAAGGATGCGCGCCATGCGCTCCCAATGAGAACAATACCTGCATCAATAGTTCGTTCGTTTTGTGGTCTCCAGCGTAGTCGGTGAAGCGATATTGGCCGCGAATCTGGCTGAACTCGCTCGGCCAGTATGTGAGGATGACCGATCCGCCCTTGTCGGTGAGATTGGCCTCCCGAGCCCGATCGGACCAGTCGTAGCGTCCACCGAGGAACCACCGGCGCTTGAACTGATATTCGCCAGAAGCATACATGCCGAACGCGCGCTGCTCGAATGGATTCTGTTGGCGCTGGCTCCAGATGAACTCGCTGCGGGCCACAAAGGAATGATAGATCGCGCGCCGGAGCGGCTTCCAGCGGAGGGTGGCGTCAATCCCGTAGAGGCTGGTGATGAAGTCCGATCCGAGTTCGTTGTGACCGCGTGCATAGGAGAGACCGAGGTCGAGGTTGGTGGATTCATTCAGATCCTTGTATCCGCGCAGGTGGGCGACTGTGCTGACGTCGCTCTTGCTGTGCGATTGAAATACCAACTCGTTGCCTTCGCCGGAATCACCCCGAAACACCTGCCCCGTGGCGGACAGGAAAATCCCTTTGGGAAATGGAATGATACGCTCGATGGAAACGCCCGCGTCATCGATGCCATCCTCGCCGCCTACCAGGTTCTGGGTAACGAGCGGACGGTCGACCCACGGCAGGACGTGGTTGTGCATGGCGTTGACTTTGCCAAAGGCCGATCGCATCTTGCCCACACGGGCGACGAAGCTGTCCGGCAGGGCCGTGAAGGTGATGTAGCCTTCTTCCAGGTCGACGCCCGACTCGCCAAAACTCAAGAAGAAGTCGCCGCGGGCATAGGGGTCGATGATCGCCTGCATGCCGATCTCCGACTCATGCATCTGGAATGAAGGCGAAGGGCTGATCGAGTTCCCGCCGGCCACGCCGATGAAGTCTCCAATCATGCTGATGTCGGGATTCAGAGCTTTGGCGGCCGAACCGCCAGCGCCGCCAAGGCTCACGGGGGCAGGGGCAACGCTCTCAGCGGGCGCAGCGGCTGTGGCGGTTTCAGTCGCTCCCGCCGGCGCGGCCGGCACCGCCTGGGCCTTGAGCGTGCGCACCTGCCCTTCGAGGGCAATGATCCGGTCTTCGAGGTCACGAATCTTTTGTTCGAGAGCGGATGCATCACTCGGGGAAGAAGTGCTTGTCTGCTGGGCCATTACGGATGTGGTCACAAAGAGCATGGATGCAAATAGCCAGTTCAAAGCTTTCATTCCGAACTCCTGTTCCGTGGAAGTCAAGAAGACAACGCCGGGGCCGTTCTCGCCCCGAAAAGATTCGAACTAGGAGAGGGCGGGTGGAGGACGGACGTACAGGCGCACACCATCCCAAAAGGGCTGCGCCCGAACAGGAACGATATCCGTCTGGGATCGGGTGGGGATGAACAGCAGGAGAAGCAAGGCTGCCGCAACCAGCAGCGAGTGTGCGACGGCGCAGACGGTGCAAAAAGGAGCCTGCGCGCAGATCTTACTTTGCACGCCGGGCGTATCCTTCTGCGTGGTCGGGCACACATGAGCGCCCTGTGCTGTGATGGCTAGACACAACACTGCCACCAACAGCGGGACAAGGACACGACTAACGGACTCGCTTCGGACCAGTGTCACTATCACTAATTTTGGATGCGGAAAAAGGGTCACCCCAGCCCAGGGTCCGCAAAATCGGATTCTAGCACGAGGGAGAAAGCCCTCCGGCGCTCAGGGCTCTTCTCCTCCTCGGCCTTGCGCGCGCGTACTCCGGGCGTCCGGCACTTGAATCGCGCGGATTCCCTGATCCGCGGCCAACTTCTGGAACGCAGCCACGTCGCTCTTTTGCAGTTGCTCCCACTGGGCCAAAGCAGCGTCTGTTTGTTCCTTGAGTTCGTCGAAGATCTGCAGTTGCGATTCGGTGGGCGCGGAATCAGCAGATCCCGCGACTGACATCGCAAGAAACGCGAGCCTGCCATCGATTCCGGGCGGATACGCCAGAGAGTCCTCGTTGGCGCTGATCTTGAGATTGATGAGCGGATCGCGCATGGCGACCAGTTTCGTATCCAAGGTGCCCGCCGCATCGAGAAGAGGTTTGGAGGAATCGACGGGCGCGAGGCTCTTCCTGAGCATTCCCATCTGTTCGCGGACGTCCTGGATCTGGTTGACCACTTCGTAAACGCGGTTGAGTTGATCGCGAAGAGCCAGGAGCATCTTGAACTGTTGCTCCACATCGCTTTGGGAAACTTTCGCACGCGGATCCAGCTTCACTTCGAACGGAACGGTCTGACTCTTGCCGTCGGTGGTCACACGCACTTGATACTGGCCGGGGACAGCCAGCGGGCCACGGGCACCCTCGTTGTATTCCCAGAGGTAGTAGCCGGGGACGCGGATGGCATCTTCGTAGTGCAGGTCCCAGACAAATCGATTGAGGCCGGCCTCGGGCTTGATCTCCTTCTCCGGTTTCTTGTCGTCAGGATCGAGAGGTTCCTCAAGCGGTTCGAGTTTGTTGCTCGAGTAATCGCGGATCACGGAGCCTCCCGCGTCCAGAACTTCGATCTTGACCTCACCCTTCGGCGCCAGCCGCAGGTAGTAGTAGATCACCGCACCGATCGGTGGATTCTTGCCCGCGAAAAATGCGCGCTTCGGAGCCTCTCCTACATGCAGCCGATAGGCAGTTGCCGGCTGATAAACATGGAGATCTTCCTTGGCGACTGTGTCCGCAAACTGCCGCAGAGGTGAAACATCGTCCAGAATCCAGAACGAGCGCCCATGCGTGGCGAGCACGAGATCGTCGTCTTTGACCACGAGGTCGTGGACGGGAACGATCGGCAGGTTGAGTTGCAGAGACCGCCAGTGGGCGCCGTCATCGAACGAAACAAATACGCCGCGTTCGGTCCCCGCGTAAAGGAGACCCTTCTTTTTCGGGTCTTCGCGGACAGCGCGGACGAACACGTCATCGGGGATACCGGCCGCGATCTGAGTCCATGTCTTGCCGTAGTCGTTCGTCTTGTAGATGTAGGGATGCAGGTCGTCGTTCTGGTGGCGGTCGATGGCCACGTAGGCTGTTGCTGCGTCGTGCGGCGATGCCTCGATCAAACTCACCCGGCTCCATTCCGGCAACGCTTTGGGAGTTACGTTGTCCCAGGTCTTCCCTTCATTCCGAGTGATTTGAATGAGACCGTCGTCCGTTCCCGCCCAGATCAGGCCTTTGGCAACAGGCGATGGAGCAATCGAGAATACGGTGTCGTAGTATTCGGTGCCCGTGTCGTCGATCGTGATCGCGCCTCCGGAGGGCTGCTGCTTGGACTTGTCATTGCGAGTCAGGTCGGGGCTGATCGCCGCCCAACTATGACCGCCGTCGCTCGTTTTGAAAACCTGTTCGCCTCCGTAGTAGAGAGTTTGCGGATCGAAAGGAGAAGTCACGAGGGGCGCGGTCCACTGAAAGCGGTGCTTCAGCGGGGCGGCGCCACGAGCGTCTGACAACTCCGGCCACACGGCGATGTTCTGGATCTGGCCAGTGCGCTTGTCAAAGCGTGTGAGATTGCCCTCATAGTCGCCCGCATAGACGATGTTTGGGTCGGGTGGATAGGGGGCGATGTATCCCGCTTCGCCGCCCCCGACCGGATACCAATCAGAGCGGTCGATGGTGCCGTCGTCACTGCGGCTGGCAATGGCAACCGTAGAATTATCCTGCTGGGCGCCGTAGACATAGTAGGGCGTCCGGTTGTCGGCGATGACGTGGTAGAACTGCGCCGTCGGCTGGTTGTCTTCGCGGGTCCAGGACTTGCCGCCATCCAGGCTGACGGTTACGCCTCCGTCGTTGCTCGCGATCATACGCTGCGAGTTCTGCGGATCGATCCACAAGCCGTGATTGTCACCGTGCGGCACTTTGATCTTGTTGAAGCTGCGACCGCCGTCGGTGGACTTGAAGAACTCCACGTCGAGGATGTAGACCGTGTCCGCGTCCTGTGGATCGGCGATCACATGCATGTAGTACCAGGGACGCTGATAAAGGCTGTGGCTGCCGTTTACCAATTCCCAGGTATCCCCACCGTCGTCGGAGCGATACAGGCCGCCTTCTTTGGCTTCCATGAGGGCGTAGACACGCTGCGAGTTTGCCGCAACCGCCAGGCCGATCCGACCGTATGGTCCCTTCGGGAGGCCATGCTCTTCAAGGCGTTTCCAGGTTGTCCCTCCATCGGTTGAACGATAAAGGCCGCTACCGGGACCGCCGCTGGAAAGGGTCCACGGCGTGCGACGCGTCTCCCAAAGTGAAGCAAACAGAATGTTGGCGTTGTGCGGATCGAACGCGACATCAATCGCTCCGGTATTCTCGTCTTTGTAGAGAACCTTCTCCCAGGTCTTGCCGCCGTCGGTGGAGCGGAAGACGCCACGCTCGGTGTTAGCTCCAAATGGATGGCCGAGAGCTGCAACGAATACGACGTCAGGATTGCGAGGATCGATGATGACCTTGCCGATGGCTCGCGAATCTTTCAGGCCAACGTTCTTCCACGATTTCCCTGCATCCATCGACTTCCACACGCCGTCGCCGTGAGAAATATTGCCGCGAATGCAGGCCTCGCCCGTGCCGACGTAGATGACGTTCGGATCGGACTGCGCGACCGCGACGCTGCCGATGGAAGGCGCACCGTCTTTGTCGAAGACGGAAGTCCATGTGTTCGCCCCGTCGGTGGATTTCCAGACACCCCCGCCGGTCGCACCAAAGTAGTAGGTGGTGGGATCGCCGGGGATACCAGCGGCGGTCAGGGAGCGGCCGCCACGGTAGGGACCGATGGAGCGGTACTTCAGGCCCTTAAAGAGCGGATCGCCTTCGTCCTTCTCTTTCTTTGCGTCATCAGCCGGCTGCGCCGTTGTGGGTTTGGGAGTGGCCTGCGCCGTCTGGCTGCGATTTGTTTCTTTCTGCCCGGCTATTGATGAAGAAGGGAAGAACGCTACGAGGAGCAGCAGTGTGGCTGCACGAACGAAGGCCCATCGGGTCATGAATCCGTCTCCAGGGGAAGATGTGTGCGCCTAATGGTAAAGCCCCGGCCCGCGTTCCGACAAATCGCTGACTCGTTCTTGGCGCGGGGCACACGGTTCGACGCACCAGAACCCGCATAGTCAACAGACGTTGCAGAGAAAGGGCGGTTGACTTCTGCCCGGCTGTGCCTAGAATGTTTCAAACATTTCCTATCCCGTTTGTTTGAAACAGGATGCTCTTGGAATGCAGAGACGATTTACATCCAACGAAGTGATGCTCCTCACCGGGATCACGGCGCGCCAGCTGCAGTGGTGGGACGAACGCGGCATCGTGGTTCCGGAACGGCAAGGACATCGCCGCATCTATGCGTGGGACGACCTGGTGACGGTGGCGGTGATCTGCCAGTTGCGGAAGAGGGGCTTTTCTCTGCAACGAGTGCGGAAGGTAATTCGTTTTCTGCAGCAGGAATTCGGGACGAGTTTGGCGGCGACGGTCAGCGCCGCTTCCGAATACCACCTTCTAACCGATGGCACTCATCTTTATCTGCGGACGTCGGCGCGGCAGGTCGTGGACCTGCTGAAGAATGCTCAGCAGCCAATGCTTGATATCTGTTTGACCGATGAAGTGCGGCGAGTGCGAGCCGAGATTCAAGCGCGGAAGAAGAGCGCAGGGTCGGAACAAATCCGGCCCCTGCGCCGGGCGCAACGAGCGTAAGCGGAACGGGGAGGCAGGATGATCGGCGAATTGAGTGTGATTGGCGAGTGGATTCCCGAACAGATGGAACCCGGAACCGTATTCGTCCTGGAAAATGCCGGCCAGGTCGGAGAGAAAGAAGACCCCTACTGGGCAGTGCTGTCATGTCCGTCGTGCGGTACGCTCGGACTGATTACGCGCAAGCAGATGGCGGGACTGCTGCCGGTTATTTGCGGTTCGCAACACTGCTCGGCGCAGTTTTTCATTAATGAGGAAGAGATCACGCCGCGGAAGCCGTTTTGAAATTAGTAGTCAGTAGTCGGTAGTCAGTAGTCAGCAACCAGCCGACCTCAGGTGTATCAAGCCGGACGAGCCAGACAGAGCTGGATCACTTCCCGCACACGTTTCATGGGAGTGTCCAGATTCTTGCCTGGCGTGTGACAGCCGCGAAGGGCGGGCACGGTCGCAACGTAATAATCTTCTTCGTCGCGTTCGATCACGACCGTGAATTTGCGCGGTCCTTTCACGATTCCGATTCTAGCTCGACAATCCCGACGCGATGGTTGGCCACGAGGGAGGCCGCATAGGCGCGTCGCTACAGAACTCCTAACTTCACCGGTACTTGCTCGACAATCTCGATCTCAAACCCTTCCAGCGCCGCGACCCTTCTCGGGTGATTCGTCAATAGCCGGATCCGTTTCAGGTTCAGGTCCGAAAGAATCTGTGCTCCCAGTCCGATCTCGCGTTGCGTCTTACGTTCGCTGTCCGGCAAGGTGGGCAGGCGGCGCTCGCGGTGGAAGGTCAGAAAGGATTGCTCGCCGACTTTCTCGGCGGAAAATCCTTTGGACGTCTGGTGGAGGTAGATCAGAGCTCCGCGGCCTTCTTCCGCGATGGCCGCTAGTGAACCTTCGAGCGTGGCGCGGCAGTCGCAGCCCGAGGCACCGAAGACGTCTCCCATCAGGCAGTGGGCGTGCATGCGGACCAGCACGGGCTTGGACGAGTCGCTGATGTCGCCGCGGATCAGCGCCAGGTGCGATTCGCCGCCGTCCACTTCGCTTTCGTAGGCGATCAGGCGAAACTCGCCGTAGCGCGTGTCGACCAACGCTTCGCCGGCGCGCCGCACATAGCGTTCGTGCTGCATACGGTAGCGGATCAACTCGGCGACCGTCAGCATCTTCATGCTGTGCATCCGGCAGAACTCGGTAAGGTCGGGCACGCGCGCCATGGTGCCGTCGTCTTTCATGATTTCGCAGATGATGCCGGCGGGGACCATGCCCGCAAGTCGCGCCAAGTCAACGGAAGCCTCGGTCTGTCCGGCACGCACCAGCACTCCACCCTTGCGAGCGCGCAGCGGGAACACGTGACCAGGTCGGGCCAGATCAGTTGGCCGGGTCGAAGGGTCGATGGCGACCTTGATCGTGTGAGCGCGGTCGTAGGCCGAGATGCCGGTCGTGACTCCCTGGCGCGCGTCAATCGCCTCGCAGAAGGCGGTTCCATATTGCGAGGTGTTCTCGGCAGTCATGTTGCCGATGCGAAGGTAGTCGAGGCGCTCCTCGGTCATCGCCAGGCAGACCAGCCCGCGACCATACTTGGCCATGAAGTTGATGGCCTCGGGCGTTGCCTTCTCAGCGGCAAGCGTGAGGTCGCCTTCGTTCTCGCGGTCTTCGTCGTCGACCACGACAATCATCCGGCCGGCGCGGATCTCCTCGAGGGCGGTGGCGACGTCGGTAAAGGGGCTGGTCGGAGTCATGTCAGTGTACGGATTTTAGCATCGGAAATCACGGGGCAACGTGGCCTCCAATCTTCGCGAAGAGTCAATCTTTGTGTATCGGTCACAATGGAGTCGGAAGGCCGGCCGCTTCCTTCTCCGCCCCGCGAAACAATTGCCGGAGCGCCCGGATCACCCAGCGAATCACCACGACAATGAGGACCAGGAAGGCAATCACCATTACTGTGGCCAGCACGGGATGCTGGGTGGCAAACCAGACCAGGAAGATGGCCAGGACATCCTCGCCGAGGCTCAGCGAAATGTTGGAAAGCGGCTCCGGGGACGGAGTCACCGCAGCCCGGGCAGCAGTCTTGCCGCCGTGGGCGGCGAGCGCGATCGCCCCTCCGGCGAGGGTTGCCAGCAGTTGCTTTTCGGGTGAAAGCTGGGACGTTGCACCGTACGCGATCAGGGCTGCGACTGGGACTCGGACAAAGGTGTGAGCGGCGTTCCAGAGAAGGTCGAAGGCGGGGATCTTGTCGGCAAAGAACTCGATCACGAACAAGCCCGCCGAGGCGGCGATCACCCACCAACTCGACAGCATGAGCAATCCCGGAGGCAAGGTCAGGACACCTAAGTGGGCGAGGATCCCTAGGGTCGCGACGGTCGCGTAGACATTTAACCCTGCGGCGAAGCTGGCTGCGACGATCAGGCCGACGAGGTCCGCACTGCCGAGTTTTACGCCCGCAAGCATACTGGCTGGTTAATTTCGCAACGCCAAAAAGAAAGGGCCGCGCGTGGCGACCCTTCGTGAATCACGAATGCCCCCCTAACTTACAAGGTGGACTCGATCTCAAAGCCCCAGGCTTCCAGCAAGGGCTCTGGGATGTACTTGGAGTTCTTGTTCCGGCGCGCCCATTCGCGCAGCCGCGTCGACCGCAAGTACTGGTCGGGGGAGAGCTTGTACTCCCGGACGACCTGTTCGAACTCGGTGATCGTAGGAGTGATGGGCCCGATCGGTTCGGGCTTACCCCAATTGGGGTTTCCGCGTCGCTTAGCCATGAGGAAGATACCCTTTCTTACCCTAGGGATAACGGCTTGTATCACCATCTCTTAAGTTCGATTCCAAAAGCCAGGCAAGGGATTCACAGGCAGAAGTCAGAATGAAGTCTAGCCTCTTACAGACCCCTGGATAGCCATGGAAATGACTGATAATAATAGGTTTCCATCGGTTCGTCAACAGGAAAATTGGCTCTTTCTACTGGAAACTGTATCCCCTTTCCAGACAGTCACTTCCGACCTCACCTGAGCCTCCGGCAAACGACCCACGCGAGGGCTAGACCGATAGGGATCGGCAGATATCCGTTTTGCCCCTCGTGTGACGACCGTAACCACAAGATCAGGCCATAGCGTTGACCACGGAATTGCATAAACTTACAGTGCCAGAAGGTATCTCTTCTGATCGTTGAGGCGGGAAAGCCGGGTACTACGGGAAGCGGAGACGGAAGCCGCCAGTGATTCGGTCCGGACGGGCGCTTGGGCCTCCGGATCGCGCAACGATCCGATTGAAGTATATGAGTCTGAAGTCCCTACTACTGAGCGCCGACGACAAGACGGTCCGCGTCTTGCGCCGCGTCCTTAGTGATCTCGAGATCGGGGTCGAGCATTGCTCCACCGCCGATGCGGCCGTTCGCAAGCTGACGCGGCAACGCTACGAGGCCATCGTCGTCGACTGTGCCAGCCCCGAAGAAGCCGCGAGCGTTCTGCGGAGCACGAAATCGGCACCGGGAAACAGCCGGGCGATCGCGATTGTGCTGGTGGAATCCACCGTCGGCCTGCGCGGCGGCTTCGAGATGGGCGCCCACTTTGTTCTCCACAAACCACTTTCCGGCGAGCGCGCCAAAGCCAGTTTCCGCGCGGTTCGGGCGCTGATGAAGCGGGAGCGCCGGCGCCAGTTGCGGGTGGCCGTGCAGGTTCCGCTGGTGTGTCGCGGCTTTGGCAGTGCCATTACTTACAAGGCCAAGACATTGGATCTTTGTGAAGGGGGGATGGCTATCCAGTTCCCTGGCCCCATCCCGAAAGAGAGTTCTCTCCGCTTCGTACTTGAGCTGCCGGGAATGGACCGCAAGTTTGAAGTGGAAGGCGAATGGGCTTGGGAGGGACACCGCGAGCAGGCCGGCGTGCGGTTCAAGAGCGTAGTGGAGGAACAGCGCGACCTTCTGCGCCAGTGGTTGAACAGCCAGCTTCCCGAACCGGAGCATGACGACCCCCCCGTCATCTGCGTGCTCACCGATCTCAGCCTCGGCGGGTGCTATCTGAAGACCGTCTCGCCATTTCCACAGGGAACACGAGTCAGCCTTTCGATGGTGACCGGGGGGCTGAAGGTACGGGCCAGCGGAGTGGTACGGGTGGCGCATCCGGAATTCGGAATGGGTGTGGAATTCATTCAGACGACGGCGCAGCAGCACGACCAGGTTCATCAGATGATTAACAAATTGCGCGCCAGCGGAGAGAAGTCCCCTGAGCTTCAGGTCGAGCCTGAAGGCTTGGAGAGCGCTCCAGGAGAACCTCCGCTGGAGCCACAAGTGCCGGGAATTGAAGATTCGCTCGTCGAGTTGTTTCGCTATAAAGCCCAGGTTCCGGTCGAGGAGTTTCTCGAACAGTTGCGGGTACAACGGCATTCTCTGGAAACACCCTAAGCGCACCGACCGAGTGATCTGCGTTCCCGATTGAGGCTTGGCGTATGGACCCCTGGTCCGGATTCTTACTTTCTCTCGGAGTCTGGCTGTTTCTGATCGCGGTATGGCCCTATCTCGAGCGGCAGCCAGCCGCGGAAGACCACCAGGCGCAGACTTGCTGCACTCGGAATGAGTCGACCAGACCCATGCCGTAACTAGCCTTTTTGGTGGGGTAGGGGCCTAGACTTCGTCCTGCTCCTTTAACCTTGAGATCACGCTGAAGTCTTCGAGAGTGGTGGTGTCACCCTTGACATCTCCGCTGCTGGCCAGTTCCCGCAGCAGGCGGCGCATGATCTTGCCGCTTCGAGTCTTCGGAAGCATGTCGGTGAAGCGGATGTCGTCGGGCTTGGCCAGAGAACCGATTTCTTTCGCGACCCACTTCTTCAGTTCTTCCTTCAGGTCATTCGTTGGCGCTACTCCCTGCTCGAGCGTAACGAAGGCGGAGATGGCCTGGCCTTTGATGTCATCCGGCCGTCCGACAACGGCAGCCTCGGCCACCTTGTCGTGCGCGACCAGGGCGGACTCGACTTCCATCGTGCTCAGGCGGTGGCCGGACACGTTGAGCACGTCGTCGACGCGGCCCATGATCCAGAAGTAGCCGTCTTTGTCCTTGCGGGCGCCGTCTCCCGTGAAGTAGGTGCCGGGAATCTGCGACCAGTACTGCTTGACGTAGCGGTCGGGATCACCATAGATCGTGCGCAGCATAGCCGGCCAGGGCTTGCGGATCACTAGAAAGCCTCCGGAGCCGTCGGGTACTGGCTTGCCGTCCATGGTCACAATTTCCGGGGCTACACCGAAGAATGGCCGCGTGGCGGAACCGGGCTTGGTGGCGATCGCGCCTGGAATCGGCGTGATCATGATGCTGCCCGTTTCGGTCTGCCACCAGGTATCCACGATGGGACAGCGTTCATGGCCGATGACTTCGCGATACCACATCCATGCTTCCGGATTGATGGGCTCACCGACGGTTCCCAGAAGGCGCAAGCTCTCCATCTTGTGCTTGCGCGGCCATTGTTCGCCCCACTTGATGAAAGTGCGAATCGCAGTCGGAGCGGTGTAGAAAACGTTGACTTGGTGACGGTCAATGATCGACCAGAAACGATCGGGTTCGGGGAAGTTAGGGGCTCCCTCATACATCAGGCTGGTGCCGCCGCATTGCAGGGGTCCATACACGATGTAACTGTGGCCGGTGACCCAGCCGATGTCGGCCGTGCACCAGTAGGTGTCTTCCTCCTTGAGATCGAAAACGTACTTCGTGGTCAGATAGGTGCCGACGGAATAGCCGCCCGTGGTGTGGACAACTCCCTTGGGCTTCCCGGTGGTGCCGGAGGTGTAGAGGATGTAGAGCGGATGCTCGGCATCGAGGGGTTCGGCGGGGCAGTCGTCGGAGACTGACGCCATCAGTTCGTGCCACCAGTGATCGCGGCCGGGCTGCAGGTTGATCGCGGTGCCGGTGCGCTTGTAGATCACGACGTGCTTCACCGAAGGACACGATTTGAGCGCTTCTTCGACAGCCGGAAACAACTTGACTTCAGAACCGCGCCGGAAGGATCCGTCCTGAGTGATGACGGCCACCGCCTGCGAGTCGTGAATGCGATCGACGAGCGCGTTGGAGGAGAATCCGCCGAATACGACCGAATGCGGGGCACCGATGCGGGCGCAGGCGAGCATGGCGATCGGCAGTTCGGGCGTCATGCCCATGTAGATGGCGACCCGATCGCCTTTGCGGATCCCTAGCGACTTCAGAACGTTGGCGAACTTCTGAACTTCCTTCCAAAGTTGCTGATAGGTATAAGTGCGCACTTCTCCGGGCTCGCTTTCCCAGATCAGGGCGGCTTTGTTCTTGCGCGCGGTCTGCAGGTGCCGATCGAGGCAGTTGTAGGAGAGGTTGAGCTGGCCGCCGACGTACCACTTCGCCCAAGGCGAATTCCACTCCAGCACCTTGTCCCACTTCTTGAACCAGTGCAGGTCTTCCGCGGCGCGGCCCCAGAATTTCTCCGGCTGTTCGACGGATTCTTTGTAGAGAGTTTCGTACTCACCCAAGCTCTTGAGGTGAGCCTTCTGGGAAAATTCGGCAGGACAGTCGAACTTGCGTTGCTCCTGCAGGATCGAGTCGATGTTGGTCTGTGTGATGGTTGCTTCGGCCATGCTTGCCCTCGCTATCGGAACCCGCGCCCCCAAGCGCGGGATGAAAAGGATTTTACTTCGCACTACCGCTCATGTCTGCCCCCGAAAGTCCATTTCCGAGGCGCAAGCCAGAGAGCCTACACCCCGGAACAAGGTTAATGGGCGAGTGCTTTTTCTGCGCCCAGTCCGGTGTTCGACCGTACCAGGAGCTCGTTGAACTTGCTCTCTGCCGTGGGTTCCCGGCTCAAGAACGTACCCACGATGGCTCCCACAAACCCCAGCGGAATGCTGAGGATACCGGGATTCTCGAGCGGAAAAATGGGAGGCCGCTGGAACAGGTGCCGTGCCGCTCCGACCACGGTCGGGGGATCGACACCCATCAGGCTGGGGCTGATCAGAATCAGTCCGATCGAGGCCACGAGGCCAACGACTAGCCCGGCACACGCGCCAAGCGTATTGAAGCGCCTCCAGAATATCGAGAGCACGATGACGGGCAAGTTAGCCGACGCCGCTACAGCAAAAGCCAGCGCTACCAGGAAGGCCACGTTCGCAGTCGGTCCCAGCATGATCGCAACCGAGATCGCGACTGCCCCGACGACAAACGCCGAAATCCGCGCCACCAAGACCTCTTCTCCTGGCTTGCGTTCGACTCCCTTGTGGATCACGTTGGTCCAGAAGTCGTGCGCGAAGGAGGTGGTCGCGCTGATCGTCAGTCCCGCGACCACGGCCAGGATCGTGGCAAACGCAATGGCGGAGATGAAGGCAAAGAAAATATTCCCGGCAAGAGCTTGAGCCAGCAGAGGTGCGCTCATGTTCGTGCCGCCGTGAGTCTTGATAAAGTCGGGACCGACGATCGTTGCCGCGCCGAATCCGAGGAAGGTGGTCATGATATAGAAGCTGCCGATGAGGACCATCGCCCAGACCACGCTGATGCGCGCCGTCTTGGCGTCGGGCACGGTATAGAAGCGCACCAGGATGTGGGGCAGGCCTGCCGTCCCGAAGATGAGCGCCAGGCCTAGCGAGATCAGGTCGAGCGGCCCGTACGGGGGCTTGTAGCGCAAACCGGGGGTCAAGAAGTCCTTGACGACGGTCTGACCTTTGTCGGTATAGGTGACGTGGCCGATGGCGTTGAAGAAATCTCCCAGGTGGAAACCGAAGTGGGCCAGCACGAGGATGCTGAGCAGAATCGTACCCGCCATCAGCAGGATGGCCTTGATGATCTGCACCCACGTGGTGGCCAGCATCCCGCCGAACACCACGTAGACAATCATCAGAATGCCCACGCCGATGACCGCCGTTTGGAACGTGATCCCGGACCCTTTCAGCAGCAGAGCGACCAACGCGCCCGCGCCGACCATCTGCGCAATCATGTAGAACGTGCTGACAGTGAGCGTACTAAGGGAGGCCATGGCGCGCACGGGACGGGGTTTCAGGCGATAGGCGAGCACGTCGGCCATGGTGTACTTGCCGGCATTGCGCAGGGGCTCTGCCACGACCAGCAGCACGGTGAGGTATGCGACCAGCCAGCCCACGGAAAAGAGGAAGCCATCGTAGCCCTGGAAGGCGATGATGCCGGCGATCCCGAGAAAGGATGCGGCGCTCATGTAGTCTCCGGCGACGGCGATGCCGTTCTGCCAACCGGTCACGCGGCGGCTGGCAGCGAAGTAGGCGTTCGATCCGGCAGACCGTTTCGAGGCCCAGTAGGTGATCCCTAACGTGATGGCAATGAATAACAGGAACATCACTAGAGGCGTCGACATGGCTTACCGGCCCCCTTTCGCTTTTTCTACCTTTTCAATGATGTCTTTGGCGAGTTTGTCGAAACCACCTGCCGCCTTCACGTAGAGCCAGGCGATGATCCACGCCATGAAGAACTGGGAGAGGGCGAAGAGGTATGCCAGGTTGACGTTACCGATGACTTTCGTCGCCATGAACTGCGGGGCGTACCCGACGAGCACCGGGAGAGCGAAGTAGTAGATGACGAAAAATACGAACGCGGGAACGATGAATACTTTCTTGGTGGCCATCAGGTCCTTGAACTCAGGACTTTCAGCCACCCGGTCCCACACGGTGGCGGGATCGGGTGTTTTGCTATCTTGCTCTACCACATGCACCTTGGCTTCGAGCGGCATGGAGGCTCCTTGTTTGATCTAGGGTCCTAAAAGGTGAAGATGGGTCCAAATTCCGAACGGAAATCGTGCCACTCACGAGCCGGCACTCCACGGTACGTCGGGAACGGCTTGACGCCGGTCGGGTCGCCTACTGCACGCGTTCGGTAAAGGGACTCTTCTAACACAAAAGTCACGAGATTGTTCATTTTGAAAGAGAGGGTTGCGGCGGCCAGGTCATTCTTCTGGCGGGTGTTTCCAATGCGGCGAACGTCGCGTGCCTTAGCTTCGTCGTAGGCGTAGTGCAGATACAGTTGCCAACCGGCATTGCGGCCGGCGGGTTCGGCGCGGAAAATCCGCGACAGGGGGAAGCCCAGATTAATGAAGCCGCCCTGGCTGCGTACCGGTTGCTGTTCGGCATATTCCGCCGACCCGTCGCGTGTGCCAAAGACCATGGTGGAACCGCCATCGTTCGAGGGCGCTTCGCAGAACACGGCACCGCCCTTCGAGTCGAGACACGGCTTGGTGAGTCCGGCGGTGTCGTTGAAGTTGGAGAACAGGCTGCCCACGAAGTACCAGCGCAGATCGGAGCCGTTCCAGTACTTGGCAATCACGGTGACATAGCGCGTCGGAAGTTGCAGTTCCGCCGTCCAAGCGGCGCGGTTGGTGGTTTCGCCGGCCCCGGTAGCGAAGGCGTTCTTAAAGATGTTCGGTGAAGAACAAATGTTGACGTCCGGATTGTTGCACATCGGGATATCAGCCGCACGCACCATCACTTTTCGCTGGCCCTCGACGCCGCTGAAGATGAGTTGGGCGGGAGCAACCCCCGGAGCCTTATCCAACTGCCACTGGGTAACCAGCCGAACCTGCACTTCAGGACGTCCAGAATCGGCTCCCTGCTTCTCGCCATAGCCGAACTGGTCCGCAACATTCGACGGATCGTTGCCATAGGCGGGCATCACGACCGCAAATTCAGGTTGCAAAAAGAGATTGCGGGAACCCCCGAAGTTATGTCCTACGCCGAAGCGGAACTGGGGAGCTCGTTCATAAAGCGTGCCGAAGCCGAGGCCCAAACCAGTGGTTTCAAACAAGTTCGGAAGCGTGGACGATCCGAAGGGTGTCCAGTCCTGTCCGAACACGCCAAACATGCTGGTTGAGTCATTGAAGCGGTGATCGATGCGGCCATACGCCAGGCGGATGGAGGCCATGCTGGAACGAATCGTGGAAATATTTCGATTCAAGGCGCGACTGAAATTGCCTTCGAAGTCGAACTCCAGCTTGCCGGTGATGGTATTACTGCTGCCGGCGACGTCGGGCCACTCAAAGTTCGTGCCGATGCGCGCGAATCGCGCCTTGGCATGAAACTCAGGGCTGCTGGTGGGGCCGGGATCAAAGGGGTTGCTGGAAGAACTGATGAACCCGGTAAAGGCATGTCAGTACCGTAGGGAGATGAACTGTCGTAGATGAGAGTGGTCTTGACCATCCCGTAGAGCTTGAGCTTGGCGCCGCTGCCGAGTTTCAGGTCCGGGATCATGCCGCCCTGTTTTGCGGGTTCCAGTTGCAGAACCCGCAGGGGCGCTACCGCGGGGATGACCTTGGGCGCTTCGGGCTTCAGCGGTTCGGGTGGCGGGCTGGCCGCTGCCGTCGCCGGCAGAATGGGAGAGGTGGAGGCAATCAGGTCGGGAGCGACTTGCGCCGAGGCAGGCGCGATCAGCGCGTCGTAATCGGACGCGCTCAGGATTCCTTTTTGCTTGAGGATTTCGAGCAGGCGGGCTCTCTGCTCCGCCGGCGTGCCGCTCAAGGAGCGCGCTTCTTCGGAGTTGAGCACTCCTTTCTTGACCAACAACTGCAACAGCGGATCGGGGGCAGGCGTGGCCGCACCGCTTGCGGTCCGGGCCGCCGAGTAAACATCTTCGGCTTTGGCCAAAACGGGAACCATGACGCACAAAACGATCAGACTTGAGAGCACTGCACACTTTCCTCGCATCTTGAAATCCTCCTGGCTCCCGGCTGCCCAGGTTCTACGCGCAGGAGGGGCCATCTTGCTTATCGGCATGGCGGAGGATTTTGTTATGAGCCGAACATTCACTCAGTGACCCTTGCTACGTCCAACCGTGACCCATGTACATCAATTTTGTGACTATTTCAAAAACGCACGGCGGACGGCGGGACTCCGGGTGTTGTGATTTTCATCACACCTCCATGTGACCCATGTTGCCGACCCCCGCCCCACCTGTCCGGCATCATGGAACTTCAACGGTGAACCTGGCCCGCCGTCCTGAAAGCGGCTGTCGTGCCGTATTCCACCCGGCCAACGAAGAGGGGACCAACATGAAGCGCAAATTTAAGACCATGGATGGCAACGAAGCGGTCGCGCACGTGGCCTACCGCGTCAATGAAGTGATTGCCATTTACCCCATCACTCCTTCTTCCAACATGGGGGAATGGGCTGACCAGTGGGCGTCGGAGGGCGTGAAGAATATCTGGGGTACGGTGCCGCAAGTCACGGAAATGCAGAGCGAAGGTGGAGCTGCGGGCGCGGTGCATGGCGCGTTGCAGACGGGCGCGCTGGCGACCACGTTCACCGCTTCGCAGGGATTGCTGTTGATGATCCCGAACATGAATAAGATCGCAGGCGAACTGACGCCAACCGCGTTTCATGTTTCGGCGCGCACGGTGGCCACGCATGCGCTGTCGATCTTTGGCGATCACAGCGACGTCATGTTCTGCCGCACCACCGGTTACGCCATGCTGTCGTCCAATTCGGTGCAAGAAGCGATGGACCTGGCGCTGATCGCGCACGCCGCGTCGCTCGAAACCCGTATTCCCTTCCTTCATTTCTTCGACGGCTTTCGCACTTCGCACGAAGTGAACAAGATCGAATTGCTCAATGATGATGACCTGCGCGCCATGATCAATATGGACCGCGTGTTCGAGCACCGGCAGCGCGCGCTGTCGCCGGAGCATCCGGTGCTGCGGGGTACGGCGCAGAATCCCGATGTGTTTTTCCAGATCCGCGAAACGATCAACCCGTTCTATGACGCCGCCGCCGAGAAAGTGCAGGCGGTAATGGACAAGTTCGCGCAGATCGCCGGTCGCGCCTATCACTTGTTCGACTACGTTGGAGCTCCGGACGCGGAACGTGTGATCGTGATGATGGGGTCGGGTGCGGAAGCGGCGCATGAGACGGTGGATGCGCTGCTGGCTCGCGGTGAGAAAGTGGGGCTACTGAAAGTGCGGTTGTACCGGCCTTTCTCGGTGCAACACTTCCTTAGAGCGCTACCGGCGAGCGCAAAGAAGATCGCGGTGCTCGATCGGACGAAGGAAGCTGGAGCCGCAGGAGAACCGCTGTATTTGGATGTCGTCAATGCGCTCCACGAAGGCAAGCGCACGGCCGAAGTGGTCGGTGGCCGCTACGGGTTGTCCTCGAAGGAATTTACACCGGCCATGGTGAAGGCGGCCTACGACAATTTGAAGTCAGCCAGGCCCAAGACGCACTTCACGGTTGGCATCCAGGACGATGTCAGCCATACCAGCCTCGACTACGATGCGGCTTTCTCGACTGAACCGGACAGTGTGGTACGGGCGCAGTTCTACGGCCTGGGCGCGGACGGCACCGTGGGTGCAAACAAGAATTCGATCAAGATCATCGGCGAGAACACCGACAACTACGCGCAGGGATACTTTGTCTACGACTCCAAGAAATCGGGAGCCGTGACCGTCTCGCACCTGCGCTTTGGACCGAAACCGATCCGCTCGACGTATCTCGTTTCTAAGGCGAATTTCGTGGCCTGCCATCAGTGGATCTTTCTGGAGCGCTACGACATGCTGAGCGCGCTCGTCGATGGCGGGACCTTCCTGCTGAACAGCCCCTTCGGCGCGGACGAAACCTGGGACAAACTGCCACGCCTGGTGCAGGAACAGCTCATCGCCAGGAAGGCACGCTTTTTTGTGATCGACGCCTACTCGGTCGCGCGCGACACGGGTATGGGCAGCCGGATGAACACTATCCTGCAGGTGTGCTTCTTTGCCATCGCCAAGATCCTCCCCGGCGATGAGGCGATCGAAGCCATTCGCAAATCCATCCGCGACACATATGGGAAAAAGGGTGAAGAGATCGTTCAGAAGAATATGAAGGCGGTGGACGAAACGCTCGCCCACTTGCACGAGGTGAAGATTCCGGTCCAGGCTACCAGCCAAGCGGAACTTCCTCCTCCTTTCCCCGCCGACGCGCCGGATTTCGAACGCAACGTGCTGGGTACGATCTACGGCAATTGTGGCGACCAGCTTCCGGTCAGCGCATTTCCGGTGGACGGAACGTTTCCCACCGGCACGGCAAAATGGGAGAAACGAAACATCGCTCTCGAAATCCCGGTATGGGACAGCAAGATCTGTATTCAGTGCGGCAAGTGCGCCATGGTTTGTCCGCACTCGGTTATTCGCATCAAGGTTTTTGACTCGAAAGAACTCGCTAGCGCGCCCGCAACCTTCAAGTCTACGGAGGCACGCGATAAAGAGTGGGCCGGAATGAAGTACAGCATTCAGGTAGCACCGGAAGACTGCACCGGATGCGGGATCTGCGTGGACATCTGCCCAGTGAAGAACAAGTCCGAGGCACGGTTGAAGGCGATCAACATGATGCCGCAGCCGCCGCTGCGTGTTCCAGAACGGGAGAACTGGAACTTCTTCCTGAAGATCCCGGAACTTGACCGGCGCAAGATCAAAGTGGGCGCGATCCGGCAGCAGCAGATTCAGGAACCGCTGTTTGAATTCTCCGGGGCCTGCTCGGGTTGCGGCGAAACGCCGTACCTGAAGTTGCTCTCGCAGTTGTTCGGTGACCGCGCCATCGTCGCCAATGCGACCGGATGTTCGTCGATCTACGGCGGCAATCTACCGACGACTCCGTGGACGAAGAACGCTGAAGGCCGCGGCCCGGCATGGTCGAACTCGCTGTTTGAAGACAATGCGGAATTCGGGCTGGGATTCCGGCTCTCGATCGACAAGCAGACTGAATTCGCCCGCGAGCTGGTCATGAGGCTGGCGGGCAGCATTGGTGAAGAACTGGCGACGGCGCTGGTGCACTCTCCGCAGAAAGGCGAGGCTGACATCTTCGAGCAGCGGCAGCGGGTTGCTCTTTTGAAGGAGAAGTTGGACGGAATCACTTCGCCCGACGCCAGGCAACTACAGGTCCTCGCCGACATGCTGGTAAAGAAAAGCGTATGGATCGTCGGCGGCGACGGCTGGGCATACGACATCGGCTACGGCGGCCTCGATCACGTGCTTGCGAGCGGCCGGAATGTGAACCTGCTGGTGCTCGATACTGAGGTCTACTCCAATACGGGCGGACAGCAGTCGAAGGCCACGCCACGAGCCGCAGTGGCGAAGTTCGCGGCGGGTGGGAAACCCGGAGGCAAGAAAGACCTCGGCCTGATGGCGATGAGCTACGGGAACGTCTACGTCGCGAGCGTGGCGATGGGTGCCAAGGACGAGCACACACTGAAAGCGTTCCTGGAAGCTGAGGCTCATGATGGGCCCAGCATCATCATCGCGTATGCGCATTGCATCGCGCACGGAATCGACATGACGACGGGCATGCAGGATCAGAAAGTCGCGGTCGAATCCGCGCAATGGCTGCTGTATCGCTACAATCCGGAACGCGCGCTGGCGGGTGAGAATCCGCTGGTGCTCGATTCGCGGGCGCCGACGCGAAAGGTGCAGGACTTCATGCTGATGGAAACGCGGTTCAAGATGTTGACGAAGGCGAAGCCGGAAGACGCGAAGCGGCTATGGCAGGAGGCGCAGCACGACGCCGAAGTGCGGTATCGCTTCTATGAATACCTGGCGTCGCGCAAGCCAGCGACAACTGCCGCAGATTGAGACAGACGCGAGGGCGAGACGCCCTTCGGCAAAAGCTTCTGGCAGGCCCTAGCGACAGCTGGTGCTACCAAACCTGGTGCTACCGACGGAGAACTTATGATCGACCTGACTACACGCTACCTGGGAATGAAGCTTCGCACACCGCTGGTGGCGTCGGCTTCGCCGTTATCGCACGAACTCGACAGTATCCGGAGGCTGGAAGATGCTGGGGCCTCGGCAATCGTGCTGTATTCGCTGTTTGAGGAACAACTGCGGCGAGAGAGCCTGGAATTAGACTTCTATCTTTCGGAGGGTACGGAGAGCTATCCCGAAAGCTTGAGTTATTTTCCTCAGGCGGGAGAGTTCGTGCTTGGCCCGGACGGATATCTCGAACACATCCGCAAGGCGAAGGCAGCGGTGAGGGTTCCGGTCATCGCCAGCCTGAACGGCAGTTCGGTCGGTTCGTGGATCCAGTATGCGACGCAAATCGAGCAGGCCGGAGCGGACGCTCTCGAGTGCAACATCTACTGGATCGTCACTGATCCGGAGGCGACGTCGGACAAGGTTGAGCAACACTACCTCGATATCCTGCAGGCGGTGAAGTCCGCCGTTCACATTCCGGTCGCAGTAAAACTCAGCCCATTCTTTACCAACCTGGCCAACATGGCGGCTCGATTGGATGCCGGGGGAGCGAACGGTCTGGTGCTCTTCAATCGCTTCTATCAGCCTGACATCGATCTGGAAGAGCTGGAAATGAAACCGAGCGTACTACTGAGCACACCGCAAGCGATGCGGTTGCCGCTGACGTGGGTGGGAATCCTCTACGGCCGGGTCAAGGCGGATCTGGCCGCGACGGGGGGCGTTCACGGCGCCGAGGATGTGATCAAGCTACTGATGGTGGGCGCCAATGTCACCATGCTCTGCTCGACTCTGCTGCGCAACGGCATCAATCATCTGCGCGCGATCGAGCAAGGCGTTCGTCAATGGATGGAGTCTCATGAATATGATTCTGTCGGACAGATGCAGGGCAGCATGAGCCAATTGCACTGTCCAGATCCGGCTGCCTTTGAGCGAGCGCAGTATATGAGGGCGGTGAAGAGCATTCAGCACGTGAAGCTGATGGCGCGATAGAAAGGCAAGTTAGAAGTCAGAATGCAGAAGGGAAACCGGCTTGCCCTCTCTCCTAGGTACCACCGGCAGATTCGTCGATGGAACCCCTCTGCAGCAGATAGGCACCTGGTCCCTGTTGTCCACGGATCTGGCGGCAGAATTCTGTCACGAAGAATCCAGCCGCAATGGCATTGGTGAAGGCCCAGCGAGTGGCTTCGCGCCACTGGCGAGCCAGGCCCATGTCCGTCTTCTCTACGGCGAGAATGTCGCCAGGGATCTCGATGCTGACTCGTTGGCGGACCAAGGATTCCTGCAGGTCGGACCGAGCCGGTCTGCCATCGCCGTTGAAGGCCACCAAGGGCGCCAGGAGCCGAAGAGTGTCCACGGTTTCGGCGCGTGAGTCTTTCCGTAAGATGCGGTCCTGCACTCGCTTCGAGTCGAGCAGCCAGCGTACCCAGAGGCGGTCCGTGCCGTTGCGGTGCAACATACTCGAAGTCTCCGGACCGTAGAAATCAATCTTGTAAGTATCCGAGACCACGCCCAGCTTGGCCAGGTTGAAATGGGCGTTGCGGCTCTGTAGAGGATCGAAGGTCCAGGTCATCTCGCGGATTCCGATGGCGAGAGCCCGTTCGCGCTGTGCCAATTTCAGATGCTGGCCAAGATCGTGCTGGCGATAGGGATCGAGGACCGCCAGCATGTGGGAATGGATCGCCGGCTGACCATGTTCCCGCCCGATGAAACCGAAGGCGAATCCAACCAATCTCGGCCCATCAAAAGCACCGACGAAAATGCTTCCAGCTGCCTGCAGCGCCACCGCCAAGGTCATGGGCAGGCTGTCTTCGTCCGCCATACCCCAGACCTCTTTCTCGACCGCCCGGACCTGCTGCAGGTCGGCGAAGCTTTGCAGATCGCGGATTACGATCTTTTGAGAGGGCGCGGGCGATGTCATTTTCGGCCGTTCTCCCATACTGCGGCGGCAGGGGCATACCAGCGGCCGGATGCCTCCTCCTCCCGTTCGATTTCCTCAAGGCGCATCAGGGAGCGTTTGGGCTCGAGGTGGGCACATGCCACCTGAAGCGCATTCAAGGCAGCGACCGGCGCAACGTAGGACCCCTTATGAATCGGGTTGGTGACGGAAACAACCCAATGGTCATGGCATACGCTGGCGATGGGGGAATTTGCGGCATCGGTAATCCCGAAGGTCCACGCTCCCTGCCGGCGCGCGGTCTGGGCGGCTTCCACGGAGACCCGGAGGCAGCGACCGAAGCTGATGGCCACGAGGATGTCATTTGATCCCAGGGCGCGAGCCCGATGATGCAGATTCCCATAACTGCCCATGGGAGCTTCGACGCGGAGACCGAGCCAAGAGAGCCCGTACGCCATCAGCCAAGCCAGGGAGTAAGCGAAATCGACCCCGACGACTACGATCTGGTGCGCCTTGTGGAGCCTGCGCGCCAGAGCGACGATGCGCTCGACCGGCACGCTTTCTCCCAACCCCTCAAAATTGGCGCGATCGAGTTGCAGGCTATATCGCACCTGTTCCTGAATACTGCGATGCTGGCGGGCCGTCGCCTGCATCACCCGGTACTGGGTGATGCGAGTAACGAAATGAGAGCGCAAGTCTGCGAGGAACGTAGAATAATCGTGGTAGCCCAGAACCTGGATTGTGCGCACAATGGTTGCTGCGTCGACACCATAGCGACGAGCCAGTTTGCGAGACGATAGGTAGTAGGTGTCCTCAGCATTGTCGAGAACGGATTGGAGCAAGCGCTTCCGGCGCGGACTCAGTTTTCCTTCGGAGAGTTGCAGGCGCTGCTCCAGCGGAGTCGTCCACTTCTGCTCAGCCATTGGCGGTTTTCCTTCCACGATGTGAGGCCTGAAGAAACACCGGGTTTACAGCACCTGTTGCAGGCTTGTCAACAAGATTCATCGTTTGTTGCAGCACCTGGCTCTGAGCGGTTGGCTGTTCGCTATTCGTTTTGGACCTCTGGGCGCGTTACTTGCGTTCCGGCAGTGGAGATTGAAGGCTCGGGGATCAGGGCGAACCGCCGTGGTCATGCTACTCTCAAGTTTTCGGAGTGCTTCTATGACTGTTCAACCAACGGCTCTTCTGCGACAGGCAGCAGTAGTACTGGCGATGGCGAGCTCTTCCCTTTTTGCCGCGGAACGTGCCGCGCTGGTCCGCGAAGCCATCATCTATCTCTCGCCCGATACGGCCTCGGCCAAACTGGGAAACGTGGAACGCGGCCGCGAATTGATTGTGCTCGAGGGTAGCCGCGGATGGCTGCACGTGGAGGCGCTGTTTGGAGAGGAGAAGACGATTTCCGGCTGGATTCAGGAAAAGGGAGCGGTGCGAAGCACGACGCCACAAGGCGACCTCATCCTGTACGGGGAGGCGGTCAATTCTGAAGACGAGGGCAGTAGCCGACACGGACGGAAGGGCGCCGCGGACGATGCCCGTCGGCTTTACTATCGCGTGTACGACTACTTCCCTACTTCGCCCATTGCAGGGGAATCGTTATATCGCGCTGCCGACATCCAGTGGCAAATCGAGCGGGCCGATATCCTATCGCGTCCGTCGGCTCGCGAAAAGGAAAGCTACCTGCGTGAAGGCATTGATGAGCAATGGATGAAGCTGGTCATGAAGAAATATCCTGGGACGAAGTGGGCTGACCTTGCCGCCTTCCATCTGATCGACAACAAGCTGTGCGGCGACTGGCAGGGCGCTTCCAAGTGTCCGGACAAAGAAGCTGACCAGTACGAAAAATATGTGAAGGAGCATCCGCAGTCCCCCTCGGCGCCGGAAGCCCTCTACAACGCGGCTTCCCGCCGGGCCGCGCTGGTGGAGATTTATAAGACTGAGGAACAGCCGAAGAAATCCGAGGAATCGAAGGGTCGTGCGCTCGCGCTCGCGCAACAATTGGTGTCGCAGTATCCGCAAAGCGATTGGTCGGCGCGGGGACAGACTCTTCTCTTCCTGTTGCAACAGGGGGTACCTACGTACGGAAACGCGATCGACTGAAGGTAGCAGGGCCCGGGACGGCGAGACGCTGTTCCGACCAGCCGGCAAGATGCTGGCGCCACGCTTCTTAGAGTTCGGCGAGCACCCGTTGAATGAGGTGAACGGCGATCGATCCTTCGCCGACGGCCGAGGCCACTCGCTTCACATTGCCAGCACGCACATCGCCGACGGCGAACACGCCCGGCAGGCTAGTCTCCAGCATGTGCGGAGCGCGTGCCAGCGGCCACTTCGGATTTCCATTGCGTCCTGTTTCCAGATCGTGCCCAGTCAGGATGAAGCCCTTATCATCGAGCGCCAGACAGCCCTGTAGCCAGTCCGTGCGCGGTGAAGCTCCGGTCATCACGAATACATGCCGGATGGGATGGGTGGTAACTGCTCCCGTTTTGTTGTCTTTCCACGTGACATTCTCAAGATGGTCACCACCATCCATGGCGACGATCTCGGTGTCGCAATGCAGTTCGATGGACGGATTTTCCTCGATGCGCTTGATCAGGTAACGCGACATGGTGCTCGACAACTCCCCGCGGCGCACCAGCATGTAGACCTTGTGGGCGGTCTGGGCCATGTAGACAGCCGCCTGACCGGCTGAATTCCCGCCGCCGATTACGATGACGTCTTCGTCGCCGCACAACTGGGCTTCGATGTAGGTCGCACCATAGTAGACGCCCTGGCCTTCGAACTTGGGGAGGTTGGAAATCTGCGGCTTGTTGTACTGCGCGCCGGTGGAGATCACGATGCAGCGCGCGGCCAGCGCCCGGCCGTCTTCGAGCACAACCTCATAGGGTCGGCGACCGCAATTCAACTTCGACACGCTGCGCGCAACCATCATCTGCGCGCCGAATTTCAGGGCTTGCGTGGTGGCACGATTCGCCAGTTCCTGTCCGGAGACGCCCGTAGGAAATCCGAGATAGTTTTCGATCTTCGAGCTCGATCCGGCTTGCCCGCCGGGCGAGGCCGTCTCCACGACCAGGACGTCGAGGCCTTCGGACGCCGCATACACGGCTGCGGCCAGACCCGACGGTCCGGCACCCACAATGATCAGGTCGCGCACCTGCGACTCGTCAATCGTGGCGTTAAAGCCGAGGCAGTCCGCCAGTTTCTGAATGGATGGGCTGCGCAGCACGGTTCGGGCGTTACAGATCACAACGGGTATTTCGTCGATCGTGACATGGAAGCGATCGAGGAGGTCTTGTGAAGTCTTGTCCGTATCGAGATCGATGTAGGAGAACGGCTGTCCATTGCGACTGAGAAATTCACGCAGGCGCAGGGTTTTGGCCGAATGGCGCGAGCCCATCAGAATGAGGTTGCCATAGCCGCGGTTGATCAATGCCAGCCGCCGGAGAATGAACGCCCGCATGATGATTTCACTGAGTTCGGCATCCTTGGCGATCAGAGTTCGTAGCTGCTCTGGACCGATCTCAAGGAACTCTCCAGCGGCGCTCACGCGGCCGCGCACCAAGGCGGCGCGGCCGGAAATCATGGTGATCTCGCCGGTGAATGCACCGGGCTCGTGCGTGGTGATCAAGCGTTCGCCGGTGAGATCGAACTGGACTATCTCCATGCATCCGGAGAGCAGGACGAAAAACGGAATGTTGGTGTCGCCGGGCTCAAACAGGATCTCGCCGACCTCGACCTTGCGGACCTTGCCGTAGGGCAGGAGGCGGGCAATCTGAGCCTGGGTCAGCGTTGGGAACGTCTGGGTTACGGCATCGAGAGCGCTGGGGATGGGCGGGGTAGCCATAGACTGATTCGAATAGTAGATGACGCAGGCATCCATTCGGGTTCAACAAGCAGTATTGGAAGGGGAAAGGCCCCGGCGGATCCTGCTATCCTGAATGCTCTTTTTGGGGGGACCATGAAGATAGGGTTGTGCACCTTGCTGCTCGTGTCTCAGCTTTTTGTTTGCGCCGTTGCTCAGACAGTTCAACACTTCGACGGCCAGACCTGGTGGAACTACGTCAAGGTCCTGGCCGACGACAAGTTGGAAGGCCGCGACACAGGAAGCCGCGGCGAGCGAGCGGCCCAGGCGTACGCGGTCGAACAACTCAAGAAAGCGGGCTTCGAGCCAGCCGGGGCCAAAGGTTTCTATCAACCCGTCAAGTTCGTCTCTCATCAGATCGTAGAGAAGGACTGTAGTGTCACGCTCGTTCACGAGGGCAAGCGCGAATCGCTGGTCCTTGGGGACGACGTGCTGATCAGCAGTCGCATTGCGCCGGCGCCTCACGTGAAGGCACCAATGGTCTTCGTCGGCTACGGCCTGAAAGTCCCTGAAAAGAACTATGACGACTTCGCAGGCATCGACGTGAACGGCAAGCTGGCCGTCATTTTTTCAGGATCACCGGAAGAGATTCCAGGTCCGCTGGCCTCACACTATCAAACGCTGCTGGAACGATGGAAGACACTGAAAGCGGCCGGCGCAGTTGGTATGGTGTCGCTGATCAATCCCGCCTCGATGGACATTCCATGGTCGCGCATTACCGCCAACCGTAATCATCCGACGATGGACCTCGACTATCCCGAGTTCGATGAAACCTCCGGTGCGCAGTTGTACTTGATCATGAATCCTGCGAGTGCCGAGAAGCTCTTCGCAGGCTCAGGACACACGTTCGAGGAAATCGCCGCAATCGGCAAGGATCGCAAGCGGATGCCTCACTTTCCGCTTGCGATGTCACTGGAGGCGGAAACTAAGGTCGCTACCGAACAGGTGGAATCGGCGAACCTCGTGGGCAGGCTTCCGGGCAGCGATCCACAACTGAAAGAGGAGTATGTGGTGCTTTCGGCCCATATCGACCATGTCGGCATCGGCGCCCCGATCAATGGCGACAGCATCTATAACGGTGCCATGGACAATGGGTCGGGCAGCGCCTTGATCATGGACATGGCCGCAAGTTTCAAGAAGAACCCGGAAAAACTTCGGCGCTCGCTTTTATTCGTCTTGGTGACGGGAGAAGAAAAGGGTCTGCTGGGATCGAAATACTTCGCCGCTCATCCGACAGTGCCGGCCAGGTCGCTGGTCGCCGATGTCAACGTCGATATGTTCCTGCCCATTGTTCCGTTGAAGGTCCTGCGTGTACTTGGCTTGGACGAATCTGAGCTCGGCGATTTATCGCGTACAGTCGCGGAATCGGAAGGCGTGCAGGTGCAACCCGATCCGGAGCCGCTGAGAAATCTGTTTATTCGCAGCGACCAATACAACTTCATCCGGCATGGCATTCCGTCGCTGATTATGAGTGTTGGGGCAGAACCGGGTTCGCCCGAACAGAAAATTTTCAAAGACTGGCTGACGAACCGATATCACGCGCCGTCGGACGACATCAACCAGCCGGTGGACTTGCAGGCGGCGGCGCGTTACGAAGAGATCGTTCGCAGTCTGCTGATCCGGATCGCCAACGACGACCATCGCCCGCAGTGGAAGCAGGACAGCTTCTTCCGCCGCTACGCCGCAGGAAACTGACGGGAGTTGAGATGTATGTGCAGGAATATCAAAACGCTCTTTAATTTCGACCCGCCGGTAACTCCGGAAGAGATTCAGGCGGCTTCATTGCAGTTTGTCCGGAAGATCAGCGGGTTTACCAAGCCATCCAAAGCGAATGAAGCGGCATTCTTGGCGGCGGTCGAAGAAGTCGCGGGTGTTTCGGCGCGCCTGCTCCGCTCGCTTGAAACCACGGCGCCGCCGAAGAATCGCGAGGAGGAAGCGGCGAAGGCAAAGGCTCGGGCCGCGGAGCGATTCGGAACCTAGCCGGTCCGTCGAGCATCCATTGCCGCGCGGCGAATCAAGCTTCGTAACTCACTTGCAACATCTTTCTGTAATACTGTGGCGGGGCGGCTCCGGAGGCTGCATTGAACGAATATCTTTTGTCCGTGATCCTCGGCATCATCGAGGGTCTTACGGAGTTTCTGCCCGTCAGTTCTACCGCGCACCTTCGCCTTGCCGAGGCGCTGCTGAATGTTCCCCTCTCCAGCGGCTACTGGAAGATGTATTCGATCGTAATTCAGCTGGGCGCGATCCTGGTGCTGCCCGTGTACTTTCGCAAGCATATTGCGAAGTTGTTCTCTACGTTCCCTGAGGGAGAGAACCGGGACTGCTCGGTGCTGACGCATCCGTTGAGCCTGGTGATCATTGCGTTCGTAGTGACGGCGGGACCGTCCTATCTTCTAACCAAGGTGATTGGCAAGAACCTGGAAAACCTGTACGTATTCGGCGCTTCCCTGCTCATCGGCGGTGTCGTCATGTGGATTGTCGACGCAATGAAAGCGCCGTGGGAAAAGGCCGGACCAAACGCCGAAGGCTCACCCATCCACACCTGGAAGATGGATGACATCCATGGTGGCCAGGCGGTCTGGATCGGCGCTTGCCAGATCTTATCGGCGGTTTTTCCTGGAACATCACGTTCCATGGTAACGATCGCAGCGGGCCAGTTGGCTGGTATGTCGCGTGCGGCGGCGCTGGAGTTCTCGTTCTTTCTCTCCATGCCGACGATGGCGCTGGCCACGCTGTACACGCTCTACAAGTCAATATCCGGAAAAGAGGGGAATCCGATTGGGGTCGCGGACTTGACCTCGCATGAGTGGGTAATCCTCGCGATCGGATTTGTCGTCTCCTTCATCGTCGCGTATGCGGCGGTCGCGTGGTTCATGAACTGGGTGCGCAAGCATGGATTCGCGCCGTTCGCCGCGTATCGGATTGTCGTGGGAATTGCGGTGCTGGCGTGGGCGGCAGGGATGCTTGGAAAGTGAGGGTTCGTGAAAGACGGCCAGAGCTAGTAGCAACCTTGCCACCCTGTACCATTTCCCGCCTTGTCGGGGTCGAGGGCTTGCTGAGATAATTCTTTTGCTCTGGCCTCTTTACGGCGCTGGGTGTGGTGTCTGCATCTAAGGGATTGCCGTTTACGCCAATGAAAGTCTTCTCAAAGGTCTTTGCCCCAACCCGAAACCGGCGCTTGAATGAGCTGATCGGGTTTCTGCTGTGCGTCTCCGCGCTTCTCCTCTTCCTGGCGCTGGCGTCGTATTCTTCCCTGGATCCTTCGTTCAACAGCGCTTCCGTTCTCACGGGTTCGCATGCCGCGCGCAATTGGATCGGCATCGTCGGAGCTTATCTTTCGGATCTCATCCTCCAGTTTTTCGGAGTTGGCGCTTTTCTGCTGCCCATCTTTCTAGCCATGCTCGGGGCACGCTGGTTCCGGTCGCGGGCGGTGCAGGCTCCAATTGCCAAGACGCTGGGTGGCGCATGGCTATTGATGTTCGCCCCCGCGCTGCTGGCGATTCTGCCAGGCCATCTGCGCTGGATGGGTGCGATTCCTATCGAAGGGTTGCTGGGACGTATTATCGGCGACGCTTTGATCCACTACCTCAATGTCGCGGGAGCATACATCGTCTGCACCACCGTTCTCGCCGTCTCCCTCTATCTGACCACCGCCTTTTCGTTCTCGAGCCTCCGGCTTTGGGCTCCGACACGTTTCGCTTTCGTCATGGCGTTGATGGACCGCTGGCGCGATTGGAGAGAGGAGCGGCAACGCAAACGCCAGCAGCAGGAATTGGAACGGCGCCGAGCGCAGCGGCCAATGGTTACGACCCAGCTTGTGCCTGCGCGGGGTCCGTCTCGTCAAGAGCCGGCACAGGAACATGAAGCGACGGCGCAACCGGTTGCCTCCGATACTCGACGCACGGGCATTGAGCGGATGGCGGAGGAAGACGCCGACGCCTTCGCGCCGCCTGCGTGGGACGCTGCAACACCGCCGTCGTCGGACATCGCAGTCACGGATCGCGCCGACACACACAAAGCCAAAACCACGCTGCCGAAGATCGCGGGCAGCTTCAAGCTACCGCCATCGAGTTTGCTGCACCGGCCTGACGAGGCACAGTCGGTCGACGAAGACGAACTCAAGCTGCTTGCGCAAGTGCTGACGGAGAAGTACTCCGAATTCGATGTGCATGGCCAGGTATCGCAAATCAACCCTGGACCAGTCGTCACAACCTTCGAGTACAAGCCGGAAGCGGGGATCAAATACAGCCGGCTCACCGGCCTCACGGACGATTTGTGCCTGGCGTTGCGAGCCGAGAGCATCCTGATCGAACGCATGGCCGGCAAGAGCACGGTCGGGATTCAGGTGCCGAATCGCGAGCGTGAAATTATCTGGCTGCGAGAAAACATTGAGGCGCCGGAGTTCATCGGTTCGAAGTCGAAACTCACGCTGGCAATGGGTAAGGACATCAACGGGCGAATTGCGGTCGCCGACCTTGCCGGTATGCCGCATTTGCTCATCGCCGGGTCGACCGGTACGGGCAAGAGCGTCGCTATCAACGCGATGATCATGTCCATCCTGTACAAGGCGACGCCCGATCAGGTGCGCCTCGTCCTGGTGGACCCGAAGCGACTGGAACTCGGCAACTACGAGGGCGTGCCGCACCTGTATACGCCCATCATCACCGAGCCCAAGCTGGCAGCGAATGCGTTGCGCAACGCAGTGCGCGAGATGGAGCGCCGGCTAAAACTGCTCGCCGCGCGAGGCGTACGGAACATCGATCAGTACAACCGCCTGTTCGACGAGACGCCCAGCCTGTTCAGCGAACAGAGCGGCGAGGAAGGACCGATTCCTTACATCGTCATCATCATCGACGAACTTGCCGATCTGATGATGCTTGACGGAAACAACGTGGAAGAATCCGTTACGCGCCTGGCGCAGATGGCGCGAGCGGTCGGAATTCACCTGGTGCTCGCGACGCAGCGGCCGTCGGTCGATGTCATTACCGGTCTGATCAAGGCAAACTTCCCGGCCCGCGTTTCGTTCCGTGTAGCCACCAAAGTTGATTCACGCACCATCCTCGATGCGAACGGTGCTGAGTCGCTCCTCGGGCGCGGCGACATGCTGTACCTGCCGGCGGGGTCGGCACGTGTGCATCGGCTGCATGCTCCGTTTGTCACCGAGAAGGAGATCGCCGCGGTCGTTGAGTTCTGGAAGTCCCAAGCTGCTGCGCAGTATCAGGAGAACTTCCTCGAGGCGCCGAAAGAGGAGCGCGAGGCGGTTGCGGGAGGGGACGATTCCGGCGAACTTGGCGAAGACGAGAACGATCCTCTGTTCAACGACGCGGTGCGACTGGTCGTGGAGTTTGGCAAGGCATCGACTTCCCTGCTGCAAAGGCGGCTGCGCATCGGCTACGGGCGGGCAGCGCACCTGATTGATCTTATGGAACGTGACGGCATCGTCGGCGCTGCCGACGGCCCCAAGCCACGCGAGGTCCTCAAAAGGCCTAATTGGATTTCCGAAGTCGAAGAGTCCATGCGGTAGTCGGCCTGGGACAGCCTGAAACAATAACCTTCTGATTCTGCGCGGTTTACATATTCTGGCGTTCATTCACTTGAGCGCAGCCAACCAAATTTCACCCCAGAAGCAACTAAATCATTAGTTACTTATTTCGTCTGGTGGCGTCTAAGCCGGAGAAAAGAGAGACTGAGTGCCGCCCCGACAATCACCGACGCTGACCGAAGCTGAGCTCCGCATTATGAATGTGCTTTGGGAGCGAGGATCTGGAACGGTTCAACAGGTTCTCGACGCGCTGACGGAAAAACCGGCATTGGCCTACAACTCTGTGTTGACGACCGTTCGCGTCCTGGAGAAGAAAGGTTACGTAAAGCACACCACGTCGGACGGAAGGGCGCACGTTTACGCCCCGCAGGTCGCCCGTAATGCTGCATCCCGCTCTGAGATCAGCCATCTGGTGAGCCGTTTCTTCAAGGATTCCCACGAACAACTCGTACTGAATATTCTCGAGGACCGCGGGCTTGACCCGGCCGAACTGAATCGGCTTCGGCAGATGTTGGCGCGGAGTGGCCGGAAATGATTATGGCAGACATGCAGCTGCTGGCTCAGACGGCTGCCGAGCGGGTATTGAATTCGATCCCGGAAGGGTTGGTGATCGCCGGCTTGACGTGGGTTCTGCTTCGGATCACTGGGCGGCACAATTCAGGCACGAAGTTCGTGGTCTGGTTCGGGGCGCTGCTGTCTGTGGCCGCACTGCCTCTGCTGCCGCATTCCGCGACGGCCAGGGGTGCGGCCCCTGCTGGATCGACCGTGACGTTGCCGCCCTCATGGGGAACGACAATTTTTGCGATGTGGGGTTTGATCGCAAGTTGGGCGATGGCTCGCATCCTCGTTGGCCTGTGGAACGTGCGCCGCCTGCGGGACACGAGTACGGCAATCGCCGACACGGAGATCGCTGCTTCGGTCCGCAATGCCATTGCCGAGATGAAAACCAGGCGGGGGGTTGAGATCCGCCGGTCGGAGCGGGTCACGGTTCCGACCGCAATCGGTTTTTTGCGACCGACGATTCTGCTTCCCGGATGGGCGCTCGAAGAGCTTTCGCCAGAAGAACTGAAGATTGTCCTGTTCCACGAGTTCGCGCACCTGCGACGCCGGGATGATTGGACCAACCTGGCGCAGAAGGTGGTTCGGACCATCTTCTTTTTTCACCCAGCCGTATGGTGGATCGAGCGGCGGCTTTCCCTCGAACGCGAGATGGCCTGTGACGACCTGGTACTCGCCGAGACTTCGAATCCGCGTGCGTATGCGGAGTGCCTGGTTTCGCTGGCAGAGAGAAGCGTCGTGCGAAGGGGGTTGGCGCTCGCGCAGGCTGTCATCGGGCGCGCCAGAGAGACGGCCCAACGCCTCGGGCGGATTCTCGATGGGAGCCGTCGGACGCGAACACACGGTTTCAAGCCGGCACTTGGAATCGCGGGTTTGCTGGCGGCAATCTGCAGTGTCGTGATGCCGTACCGCCCGAACCTGGTCAGTTTTGAAAACGTGGCGCCCGCGCCGATGGTGACGCGTGCCGCTTTGAGCGCGCCGGACCTGTCATCTACCACCGTCGTACCTGCGGTCCAGACTGTCAATCCCTCGCGGCCAAGACCTGCGCGCAGATATGCGCTGCGAAAATCCACAGAAAGCATCGCCAAGGTTACTGCGCCCATTCCCGGGAAACTTCAGGCGGTGAATTCGGTCTTGGCTCGGGCAAAAGAGGACAGCTTGCTTGGATCACAGTTTGTGGTTGTGATGCGGACGACTCACGTTGACGGTCGGGGCGTTACGGAGCAGTTCTGTGTGTGGCGGGTCACCGTCGACAAGTCCGACCCTCAAGTCGTGCATGAAGAGCTGATCGTGCGATCGCTGTAAATTTTTTTTTGGACGTGACAACTAAATGATTAGTTGCTCAAAGGAGAAGGACAGAAATGACAACGTGGAAAAGCAAACTAACTCGGCGTTTTCTGGCGGCGGCTCTGGCGGTCGTCATGGTCGGGGCATTCGGCGCTTATGAATTCGCAAAGCCAGCCAGTGCCGCATCTCCGGCTCCGACGCCTGCTGCCCCTGCGCTTGATTCCAGCAACGTGGAGGCCCTGCTCTCACTCGATCGCGCCATGGAAGCGCTGGCGGCGCGTGTTACTCCAGCGATCGTGAACGTCACGGTGACCTCGAAGACGAATCTGAGGTCTAGCGCTGACGAGGACGGAGAAGGCTCACCACAGCAGTTCGGGCCATTTGGCAACCCGTTCGGAGGTCAATTTGGAATGCGGCCTCAACCACGAGTTGAACACGGTCTAGGCAGCGGGGTAATTATTTCTCCGGATGGCTACATCGTTACGAATGAACACGTGGTGGACGGCGCCACCGACATCAACGTCACCCTGAGCGACCGCCGCATTCTGCGAGGCAAGCTGGTCGGCTCCGATCCGCTGACCGATCTTGCGGTGATCAAAGTGAACGCGAGCGATCTGCCCAGCGTTCCCTGGGGCGACTCGACGAAGCTTCACCCCGGACAAACGGTACTGGCATTCGGCAATCCGTTTGGCCTGCGGTTCACCGTGACGAGGGGAATTGTCAGCGCCCTGAATCGTCCGAATCCTTCGGCAACCGACCGCCGCAAGCCGGGTGAATTCATCCAGACGGATGCAGCGATCAATCCCGGGAATTCCGGCGGGCCACTGGTGAACGCGCGCGGCGAAGTGGTGGGGATCAATACTTTCCTGATCTCCGGCAGTGGCTCGTTCTCAGGCGCAGGATTCGCGATTCCGACGCAGATTGTACGTCCCACGGTCGACGCTTTGATCAAATCCGGCAAGGTCGAGCACGGCTATATGGGGATCGGAATCAGCGATGTCACGCCGGAAAACTCCAAATTCTTTGACCTGAAGAAGGCGGAAGGCGCGCTGGTGACGCAGGTCGAATCGAATTCTCCCGGCGCAAAGGCGGGGCTGAAGATGGGTGACGTGATCACGCAGCTCGACGGTCAAACGGTGAATGATGCCGGCGAACTGCAAGTGCAAGTGGGCCAGAAACAGCCCGGTACAACGATTCAGCTGGGGGTGATACGCGACGGCAAAAGCCTAAATGTTCCGGTGACGCTCGAGGCAATGGGCGCGCGCGATGGTGAGCAGGCATCGGCCGGCGACGAGCACGGCAAGCCGCGCTGGGGGCTGGGCCTGGGTGATCTGACGCCGGATATGCGCGAGCAACTGCAGGCTCCGAAGGATCTGCAGGGCGCGGTCGTCGGAAATGTCCAGCCGGGGAGTCCCGCCGATAACGCTGGACTAGAACGTGGCGATGTGATTCTCGAAGTCAACCGCAACAAGGTGCAGTCAGCATCGGAAGCGGTCCGGGAGTTGCAGAAGGTCGACAAGGGTCAGGACGCGCTGGTCCTGGTATGGTCGAATGGAGGCAACACGTTCCGGGTCCTGCATCCCACACAGGGATAGCGCGGACGGCTTCGGCTATTCCGCGCTTGCTTGGTTGGGGCGGACAAGATTGTCCGCCCCGCACTGAGTTGTTTCCGGGGGACGATTCTAGAACTTCAGCACGATGCCGGCGGAAATGCGGACGTTGTTCTTGTCCGTAAAGCCGCTGAAATGCGTGACCATCCAGTCCACCTGCGCTACCCGGAAAGCAAGGCCATGGCGCATGCCGGCATCCAGACCGCCGCCGTAGTACATGACGAATCCCGTCGTGCTTGCTCCGCCTCCCGAAATCGTTCCGCCGCCAAACAGTGCGTGTGCAAAAGGCTGGACCACAGGTGTGTGCGCGGTGATCACTGGGCCGAAGGTGTAGGTATGGAACTTGACCCCGGAATCATACACGCCACTGAAATCCCCGGTGATGCCAAGCCAGTTGTTGAAGTTCCCTGTCAGTGCGGCGTTCCAGCCGTTAAAGTTGCCGCCGCCGTCGAAATGCGTGTACTGATAACCACCAAAAACTTCCGCTTTCTGAGCTGCCATGGGCAGACAAAGCCCCAGCAAGAGAAGACCTACCGCAATGACCGTACGCATGTGCTCTCCTTTAGACAGACCTACCAGCTATAGGAGAAAACATCTTCATATCCGGCGCCACGGTACCGAAGAACTAGCACCGGGGAATGGTAACCAGCGGAGAATGGCGGGCAACTCTGTGTGATGTTCAGATGCGACCCCGCTCGCTCCGCCAGTGACTTCCCTCCTGTTTGCTGACCGTGTTACATGTGGAACATGAAATTCCACACCGAATACCTGACTTTTCATACCAAGACCAAGCGCGCCTACGTCCACGTGACACCGCAGGTAGAGAGCATCGTCAACAAGGCGGGAATCAAGGAGGGGATGGTTCTGGTGTCGGCGATGCACATCACTGCCGGCGTATATGTGAATGACAAGGAAAGCGGCCTGATCGAAGACATTGACCAATGGCTGGAAACGCTGGCGCCGTTCAAACCTGACTACCAACATCATCAGACGGGCGAAGACAATGGCGACTCCCACCTGAAGGCGCTGCTCATTCACCATGAAGTGATCGTGCCGGTGACAAACGGCAAACTCGATTTCGGGCCGTGGCAGCGGATCTTCTATGCGGAGTTTGATGGGCAGCGGGACAAGAGGGTGATCGTGAAAGTGATGGGGGAGTAGGAATTACGTAAACGACGGACATTCAGGAATGTTGGCTGCGATTCGTAGCGGTCTAGACTTTGCAGTAGGTCTCGGTTAATGTCTGACCGCAAAAGAGGTGCCTAAGTGACTACACCTGCGCCGCCGACTCCTGTTTATGGGCGCGTCGCGCCTCCTCCGCGCCGGTTCTTCCCGAAATGGCTCATTGCCCTGGGCGTCATTCTCCTGCTGGCGGTTCTGTGGAAGTGCGGTTCTGCGCTGTATGAAGGCCGACGTCTGGCCAATGCCTTCGCCCAGGACTTCCACCAGAAGCTCAACAACGGGCAGTTTGAAGACATCTACAGTGCCGCGGACGACGGGTTTACGCGCTCGGGGAGACACGAGGACCTGGTCAATTTCTTCGAGAACGTGCATGCAAAGCTTGGTAATGCAGGAGAACAATCATTGGTTAATTTGCGGATCAATGCCACAACCAATGGCACATTCCTGATTGCGCAATACAACTCAATATTCGATCGCGGGAGAGCAGTTGAGACCTTCACCTTTGTCAAGTCCGGCAACTCTCTAAGGCTCTACGGTTACAACATCCAATCCGACGCCTTGGTGGCGAAGTAGGTTTCGACAGGTTCATCGCGGAATTCCAGCGCAACCCGGACCGTTTCGACCTCAGTGAGACATTTCTTGACATTGCCCTCGTGATGACGTCGATTACACTCCTGTCGGGCAAAAGACTGTTCTGGCATCTGGGCCTGCTGTTAAGCGTGGTTGGGCTCTTTATCGCCGCCTCAGCCTGGATGGTGCACTCCTCCATGTGACCGTGGACGTCCCCAGATGGCCCGAATAGACGTGAGAGAAATGCCGGCCGACCCTCGTTATCCCTATGACGGACAACACGTTGTCCTTGTACCGCGGTCACGATCCGGTGTGACCCCCATCACGGCGTGGTTTTGCGCCACCGTTGAAACTTACATCAGCGCGAGAAATGAGGAGAAATGCAACAGCCGGATCAGGAGGTCTGCGGCGGTGGTGAGAAACGCAACACAGCTTGGCCGCTGTCGCTCTCTGCGCGCAAACGAAACTAATTCTGAGAGGACGCAATCATGAAGACGATGAAAGTCGCGATGTTGGTTCTAACAGTCGCGGTAGCCCTGTTCATTCTGCTCCCGAATCTGGCGTGGGCCGAAGATGGCGCCGCGCTGTACAAAGCGAAGTGTTCCGCCTGCCATGGACCGGATGGAGCCGGAAAACCGGTTGCAAAGATTCCGAGCCTGGTCTCTGACGAAGTGAAGGCGAAGTCGGATGACGATATCGCCAAGTTCGTGGGAAGCAACCCGAAGCATGCTGGCGTTGCCAAGGCGCTGAGCGCGGATGACACCAAGGCTGTGATCGCCTTCGTTCGCTCTTTGCAGAAGAAATAGCGAATCGGCTGTTCTGCTTCGCTTGCCGCTAGCGTCCGGAGAGGACTCGACCCCTGCTAGCGGGAGCCTGCGGGAGGTGGTTCGTGATGCCGGTGTCCGGTGGAACTGGACTCATACTGAACCCTGCCGGCAACTCCTGGAATAGGAGAGAGAGCCGGACCATCCCCGTTGCCGGATACGGAACAGCCCGCCCGGGTCCTGCCTCGACGTCAGGACCCGGGTTTCACGCTGGATGGAGCGACCCATCGAGCGGGAGGCGGGCAGGAGTGCCCGCCCCACACTGCCGCTTCGCCACAGCCCTCCCCTGCGCCCGCCTGGTTGTTCCGGGAGCGGACGTACTGTCTCGAAGTGGCTGGGAGACTTCTCATGAGCAAGGCCATACTCTACGACGCCACGCTGTGCATCAACTGCAAGCAGTGTGAAGGCGCGTGCGCGGAACACAACCATCTTCGCTATGACGACGCGGTCGCCGCTGAAGACCGGCAGTCGGAACACAAGTTCACCGTTGTCCTGAACAAGAACGAGAAGTACATGCGCCGGTTGTGCATGAACTGCGCCGAACCGGCCTGCGCGTCGGTTTGCCCGGTGGCGGCGCTGCGCAAGACGCCAGAAGGCCCGGTGATCTACGAGGCCAGCCGGTGCATGGGTTGCCGCTATTGCATGGTGGCGTGCCCGTTTGGCGTTCCGAAATATGAATGGAACAAGCTGGCGCCGCGAGTGCAGAAGTGCACAATGTGCGCGGACCGCGTACAGGCGGGACAGCCGACGGCGTGCGCGGGGATTTGTCCGACTGGCGCCACCAAGTTCGGCGAGCGCGATGAGTTGATCGCCGAAGCGCAACAGCGGTTGCGCGAGAGTCCGGGCCAGTATGTCAATCACATTTACGGGCTGAACGAAGTGGGCGGAACGTCGATCCTTTTGCTCTCGAGCGTGCCCTTTGAGGAGTTTGGATACCGGACTGACCTCACGCGCGATCCGCTGCCCTTGTTCACGTATCGCGTCCTGTCGCGGATTCCCGATTTCGTTCCGCTGGGCGGCATGGTGCTGGGGGGAGTGTGGTGGATTACGCACCGGCGCGAGGAAGTGGCGGCGGTCGAGGGTCAGCCAAAAAAAGAAGAGGTCTTTTATCCGCGCGCGGATGACGGGAGAACGAAATGAAGATCAGACCCACATTCTGGAAGTTCGTTTTCCTTTTTCTGATGGCGGCAGGCGTATACGCCACCTATGTGCGATTCGCCAAGGGATTGGGCCCATCCACGAATCTGAGCGACCAATTTCCCTGGGGGATCTGGATCGGCTTCGATGTCTTGTGTGGGGTGATGCTGGCGGCAGGCGGGTTCACCCTGACGGCGGCGGTGCACATTCTCAACATCAAGCGTTTGCGTCCGATCGTTCGGCCGACGATCCTTACCGCCTTCCTCGGCTATGTGCTCGTATGTGTAGCCCTGATGTTCGACCTGGGCAAGCCGTACAACATCTGGCATCCGCTGATCATGCGCAACCCGCACTCGGTGATGTTTGAAGTCGCTTATTGCGTGATGCTGTACACGACGGTGCTGTCCCTGGAGTTCTCGCCGATCGTGCTCGAGCATTTCAACCTGCAAAAGCCGCTGAGAGTCGTGCGGGCAGTGCTGATTCCACTGGTGATCTGCGGCGTGATCCTCTCGACACTCCATCAATCTTCACTCGGCACGCTGTACTTGATCATGCCGGAGAAGCTGCACCCGTTCTGGTATACGCCGCTGCTGCCGGTGTTCTTTTTCCTGTCGGCGATTGCGGTAGGGCTGGCGATGACGATCTTCGAATCATCGATGAGCGCGAAGCACTTCGGGCGGCAATTGGAGCTGCCCATCATCCAGGAGTTGGGCCGCGTGTTGCTGGTGGTGCTGGGGGTGATCGCGATACTGCGGTTCGAGGATCTGCTGCACCGTGGCATGCTGCGCCTAACACTCAAGCCCGGCTACGAAATGTACCTGTTCTGGCTGGAGATCGGATTGAGCGTGATCGCGCCCTTGCTCCTCCTGTCGCAGAAGAAAATTCGGAACCGGGCGGACGGGCTCTATGTCATAGCCGTGCTGGTCGTGCTAGGTTTCATCACCAACCGGCTGAACGTGAGTATTACCGGGCTGGAAACATCGGCTGGCATGCATTACGTGCCGAAGTGGACGGAGCTGGCGATCACGGCGGCGATCATCGCGGTTGGATTCGCGTTGTTTGGATTGGCGGCAAAGTATTTGCCGATCTTCCCCGCGGAAGAGCATCCCGCACCGGCGCAACGCGAGCCGGTAGCGGGCGCCGGGGTACTGGTCCATGCTGGAGACTGAGCCAAAACGTTGGTGGACGGAGTTGCAGGAGCGCTTCCGTCACGGGCTAGGGACCAAACTGATTGGATTGTTGCTGGGAGCGATGATCGTCATTTTCGCGCTCCTGAGCTACCTCACCGTCAAACTGCATCGCAAACACCTCGACGCGGCTGCGCTGATGAGCGCAGAGCGCATCAGCGACGTCATCAAGCGCAGCACGACCTACTCCATGATGCGGAACGACCGTGAAGGTCTGTACCACACCATGGCAACCATGGCCGATGAGCCGGGCGTGGAGCGGGTACGAATCTTCGATCGTGAAGGAAGAGTCAGCTATTCGACCGAGCCCTCGGAAATCAATCATGGCGTGGACAAGAATGCCGAGGCTTGCTACGGCTGCCACTCCCAGGAGCAGCCGTTGGCGAAATTGAACCGGCCAGACCGGTTCCGCGTGTATCGCAACGATGGCCGGCGGGTACTTGCCATCATCACCCCGATTGAAAATCAGGCTGAGTGCTCGAATGCAGCTTGCCACGCGCACCCGGCGAACCAGCAGATTCTGGGTGTGCTCGACACGCATATGTCGCTGGCGCGGTTCGACCAGCAACTGGCGCAGGGCACATGGCAGATGCTGGCCTACGACGTGCTGGCCATGGTCGCCATCGCGGTGCTGAGCTGGCTGTTTGTCCGGCGCATGGTGGACCGCCCGCTCAAACAACTGCAGGAGGGAACGGAACGGCTGAGCGAGGGCGAACTGGGCTATCAGATCGAGACGCAATCCCAGGATCAGATTGGTGAACTCGCAGGGTCATTCAATTCCATGAGCCTGCAGCTGCGCGCCGCCAACGAGCAGATGGTGTCATGGGCGCGCACGCTTGAAGACCGGGTCGAAGAAAAAACTCGCGCCCTCCGACGCGCGCACGACGAGGTCCTGCACGTGGAGACGATGGCCTCCCTGGGCAAAATGGCAGCGGTGGTCGCGCACGAGATCAACAATCCCCTCTCTGGCATCCTTACGTACTCCAAGCTGCTCAAGAAGTGGGTGGACAAAGACGAGGCCACCGGCGAGAAGAAGGACGAAGCACTGCAGTGCCTCGATTTGATCACGGCCGAGAGTCGGCGTTGCGGCGAACTGGTGAAGAGCCTGCTGAGCTTTTCGCGCCAGGCGCCGATGAACGTTCAGCCGACCGACATCAATCAAGTGTTGCAGCAGTGCGTGCGGCTGTTGCGGCCGAACCTCGATCACGCCGGAATCCAGCTCAACCTGAAACTGGGGGAGGAATTGCCCGGTCTGCAATGCGATCCCTCGCAGATTGAGCAGGTGTTGCTCGCCGTCGTTGTGAACGCGGTGGACGCAATGTCGCGCGGTGGGAACCTATGGCTGGAAACAAGGATGGCCGAGGATCTCCACCAGATCGTCATCACGGTTCGCGACGATGGGGCGGGGATCCCACCCGACATTCTGCCCAAGATCTTCGAACCGTTCGTCACGACCAAGGAACACGGGCACGGAACCGGCCTGGGGTTGGCCGTGAGCCGCAGCATCATTGAACGCCATAGCGGGAAGATTTCTTTGCAATCGGAACTTGGGAAAGGAACGACCGTAACGATCACCCTGCCGGTGCCCAGCAACGGGGCGCCAGAAGCCAAACCGGCCATGGCAGGGGCGACGACGAAAACGAGGTGATGGCCTTGACGTCACAAGGGAACCTGCTGATTGTGGACGACGAACTGAGCGTGCGCGATTCGCTCGCCAAGTGGTTTCATGAGGAAGGCTATGAGATCGGCACCGCGGAAGATGCTAATGGAGCGTTGACCCGCATGGCCGAAAAGAGTTGGGATGCGGCGCTGGTGGATATCAAGATGCGCGGCACCGACGGCATTGAGTTACAGCGGCGCATGCACGAGATCGATCCCAAGCTCATCGTCATCATGATGACCGGCTACGCTTCGGTGGAAACGGCGGTGACAGCGCTGAAAAATGGCGCCTATGACTATGTCACCAAGCCACTGGACCCGGACGAAATCGCCCATCTAGTGAAAAAGGCGCTCGCGCATAAGCGGACGGAGGAGGAAAACGTCCGCCTCCGCGAAACGGTGGCGGAAGTAGCGCGGCCGGAGGACATCATTGGCGAAAGCGAGCCGATGCAGAAGGTGTTCAACGCGATCGAAACCGTGGCGCCGACTGATGCAACCGTGCTGATCACAGGCGAGAGCGGGACAGGCAAAGAATTGGTGGCGCGAGCGATTCATCATGCCAGCCCGCGGCGGTTTCACCCGTTGGTGGTGATCCACTGTGGCGCGTTGACGGAAACTCTCTTAGAAAGCGAGCTCTTCGGACACGAAAAAGGCGCATTCACCGGGGCGCAGTACCGCAAGAAGGGTAAGTTCGAAATCGCCGAGGGCGGCACAGTGTTTCTCGATGAGATCGGCGACATCAGCCTCAAGACGCAGACGGACCTGCTGCGGGTCTTACAGGAACACGAGATTGTCCGAGTGGGCAGCACGCAGCCGATCAAAGTGGACTTCCGCTGCGTCGCGGCAACCAACAAGAATCTCGAACAACTGATTGAAGAAGGCAAGTTCCGTCCCGACCTTTTCTACCGTCTCAACGTTTTTCATATCGAACTGCCGCCGCTGCGGGACCGGCGGGACGACATTCCGGCGCTGGTGAACTACTTTGTGCGTAAGTTCTCGCTACAGATGAACAAGAAGATCAACCGCGTGGCGCCGGCGGCCATGGACCAGTTGCAGCTACAGGCGTGGCCGGGTAATATCCGCGAACTGGAGAACGCGGTGGAGCGGGCCATGGTGGTGGCACGCGAGCCGGAAATCCACGAACAGGACTTCGCCTTCAAGAGCGCCAATCCGGTTCCGAACGGCGGACCGAAGTCTCTCGAGGATATCGAGAAGGCGCACATCCAGCGCGTGCTCGAGCAATGCGGTTGGAACCAGACGCGGGCGGCGGAAGTTCTGGAGATTGACCGCGTCACCTTGCATCACAAGGTCAAGAAGTACGGCTGGAGTAAGCCTGTCGAGACGCGATGAAAACGCTGGACCTGCTGCCGATCGGCAACTTCGACGAGCGGCTGTTGCGGGAGGTGGCGCCGGCGCTCGCGGATGCTTTCCGTGTGCCGGTGCAGATTGTGGGCGCGCGGCTGGATCCTCAGTTTGCCTTTCACCGCGAGCGGCAGCAATATCACTCCTCGGAGATTCTCCAGGCCATGCAGGACGTCGCTGCCAATGGGGCGTGGCGCGTGCTGGGGGTTACTGGCGTGGATTTGTACATTCCTATCTTGACGTTCGTTTTCGGCGAAGCGCAGATGGGGGGGCCGTGCGCCGTCGTGTCATTTCATCGGCTGATGCAGGAGTTCTACGGACTGCCGGCCGATCCTGCCGTTCTGATTGACCGTCTGATCAAGGAGGCGGTACACGAAGTGGGCCACACGCTCGACCTCACCCACTGTGACGACTATTCCTGCGCGATGGCGCCTTCCCATGCGGTGGAGTGGATTGATCTGAAGGGACAGACGCTGTGTGGGGGTTGCCAGGGGCGGGTGGTGGAGGTGGCGGGGTAGGAACGAACCCGGGAACTTCGCATGAGCCCCTGGGTTCTATATTGACTATCACGTATGGTGGGAGCATTTCCACGTGACCGGCAATTACCTGAGTTACCTGCGCAAGAGTCTTTCGGAACAGCGTTCTTTGAGCATGTCGTGTGATCATTGATTGGAGGTGCAGTAACCATGACAAGTGGATCCATCCCGCCGTCGTCTTCCTCCTTGGCTATGCTCTGAGTGGCGCCCCTGCTCGCACACACGCGGACGATTCTGCCGACAAACTTTCGGCAGCCTCCGTTGCCGCGTCAGAAGCGCAGACCAAGAAGATTCAGCTAGAGATCCGGCAACTAAGAAACAACGAGTGGGCCGGAGAATACTACTTCAGAGATGGGCTCGGAGTGAATGTTAGGCTAGTCTTGGCTCCCGAGAATGGGTTCGTCTTTAGCTGGCACGGTTGCCTCGGCCTATACGATCTCAACTACGGAAGTGTTGATTTCAGCAACGGCTCGGTGAAACTCCTGTTCAAACACACCAATGCACAACGAGGATTCCGCGGAATCGCCCCAGAGTTACTACCCATCCGTTGGGGAGATCGACACTATCTGATTCCCGTGAACGAGATCATGGAATTCACGAATGCGATTAACGCAGGAACTGAACCAGCATTGTCCGGAGGACGTTCGTACAGGTTTCTTCTCAGGCGTGGAGATGAGAAGAAGGCCGTGAGAGGACTGCCCCGTCTCCCGGCTGAGTACCTGAGCAATATACTGCCGACGCCAGTTGAGACGAAGATTTCGTCGGTCTTGCAGACGCGTATCGAGAAGTCTCGCCGAATCACCTACGTCGCACTCGGAGCTGGCACGGCTGAGGGCTTGAAAAAGGGAATGGAACTCTACGTCCACAACCCGGCTACTGTCTACGCACAAGCCACCGTGACTGCCGTCGATGAACACTCCGCCCGAGCGGTGATTGAGCAGGAGGAATTCGAGCTCCGCGATCCTGCCCCTTCAGTAGGTTGGCGCCTTTCGACAAAACTCACTGAAGAGTCTTGTCAGTCGAATAACACCAAATAACGAGATTTTTCATCCGTCTCGGCATGGAGGCACGCTACCGTTTCTCGACCACCTTCTGTATCCGCTCGGGCGCCGAGTCGATCTCTTCGCGTGTGACAGTCAAGCCGTTCTGAGAACGCCTCGATGGTGGTTCACGGTGTTGGTGGAGTAGGGATCCTTCGACTCCGCAGGAACTACGCTTCGCTGCGTTCCTGCTCCGCTCAGGATGACAGGGTTAGGCGGTTGTGACGACATAACCGGGTCGGCGCTGCTACCGCTTCTCCACCACCTTCTGTACCCTCTCAAACGCCCAGTCAATCTCATCGCGCGTGATGGTCAGCGGCGGGGCAATGCGGATTACGTGGTCGTGCGTTTCTTTGCAGAGCATGCCTTCTTCTTTCAGCGCTTCGCAGTAGGGACGCGCGGCGCCATGCAGTTCGATGCCGATCCACAAGCCGCGGCCGCGGACTTCTTTCAGGGCCGGGCTACGCAGCGTCTGCAGTTGAGCTAAGAAGTAGGCGCCCAGTTCAGCGGAGCGCTCGGGCAGCTTCTCGTCGATCAACACACGCAGTGCGGCGCGGGCGACGGCGCAGGCCAGCGGATTGCCGCCGAACGTGCTTCCGTGGTCGCCGGGGTTGAACACGCCCAGCACTTCTTTCGACGCCAACACCGCCGACACCGGATAGAAACCTCCTGACAACGCTTTACCGATGATGACGGCATCGGGGCGGATGCCTTCGTGTTGGAAGGCGAACAGCTTGCCGGTGCGGCCGAGGCCGGACTGTATTTCGTCGGCGATGAAGAGCACGCGGTTCTCGCGGCAAATGGCAGCGGCTTCTTGCAGGAATCCGGCGGGCGGAATGACAATTCCGGCTTCGCCCTGAATCGGCTCGACCAGGAAGGCACAGGTGTTCGGCGTGATGGCGGCGCGGAGGGCAGCTGCATCGCCGTAGGGAATGATCTTGAATCCCGGCGTGAAGGGACCGAAGCCGTCGCGATATTGGTCGTCGGTTGAGAAGCTGACGATGGTCACGGTGCGTCCGTGAAAGTTGTTGGCGCAGACAATGATCTCGGCCTGATTGTCGGGAATGCCTTTTACCTTATGTCCCCACTTGCGGGCGGCCTTGACGGCGGTTTCGACCGCTTCCGCGCCCGAGTTCATGGGCAGGGCCATGTCGAAGCCGGTCAGATTGTGCAGGTCCTCATAGAGAAGCGGTAGCTGGTCATTGCGGAAAGCGCGCGAGGTCAGGGTCACCTTGTGGGCCTGGTCGAGCATCGCTTCGAGGATCTTAGGATGGCAGTGTCCCTGATTGACGGCAGAATAGGCGGCCAGGCAATCGAGGTACTTCTTCCCTTCGACATCAAACACCCAGCAACCTTCTGCGCGTTCGATCACGACATCCAGGGGATGATAGTTATGAGCGCCGCACTGCTCTTCGAGATGGATGAATTCGTGAGTATGTGTTTTTTCGTCTAGCACTGGCATTATTGTTCTCCCGGGACGATCATCACTGCTAACAACCGAACTGCCGGGGCTAAAGCCCAGCAACGCTCTTTCGCCCCTCCGGGGCTTGTCTTTATTCCACTGCAACCCACGGCTTGCGCCGTGGGCTGTATTCTTGCGCCGCTTCGCGGCTACCCTGGATCATTCGGCCCAAATGTTTGTGGCGGCCTCGAGTTGCGACAGAGTCTCTGAAGGCCCCTTCTTCAACCTACTGTTCCAACAACATCGTCAGCAGCGCCATGCGCACGTAGAGCCCGTTTGTTGCCTGGCGGAAATACAGGGCGCGGGGGTCGCTGTCTACCGTTTTGTCCAGTTCGACGGTTCGCGGCAGGGGATGCAATATCATCGCATCCGGCTTCATGCGCTGCAAAACGGAAGAATCGATAGCATACTTTCGTAAAACAGGTTGATCGAGGGCGCGCTCGGGGCGAATCCGTGTCTGGTATACGACTTCGACTTCCCCGACGACCTTGTTCAGATCGGACTCCAGTTCGTACTGGACGTTGTGCCGGTCGAGATAATCCAGAATGTCCGGCTTGATCTGCAGTTCCGGGGGGCTGACGAAGAAGATCCGGATGCGCTCGAACTTGGCCAGCAGATACGCCAGCGAGCGGACAGTGCGCCCCTTATCGAGTTCGCCGATAAAAGCCACACTCAGCCCGTCGAGCGGTCGCATGCGGTAGATGGTGTAGAGGTCGAGTAGCGCCTGGGTGGGATGCTGCCCGCCGTTACCATCCCCGGCGTTAATGATCGGAACAGGCGACACCGCGGCCGCCCTGCGGGCGCCGTCTTCTTCATGATGGCGGACGACAATCACGTCGGAATATCCGGCGATGATGCGGATCGTGTCCTCAACCTGCTCGCCTTCGACTTCGGAAGAGAATACGCGCGCCTGCTCGGTGGAGAGTACGCGGCCACCCAGCTTGTGCATGGCCGCTTCGAAGGAGAAGCGGGTGCGCGTGGACGGCGCGTAAAAGAGCGTCGCCATGATGCGGCTTTGGTGGTCGAGCGAGCCGCCGCGGGCCACGATGCGCTCCATGCCGCGGGCGCGGGTGAACAGGTCCATCAGCAGGGGCAGCGTGAATTGCTGCGATTCGACAATGTGGCGTAGCTTCATCGACTCCGGTTCCAGACCAAAGTGTAGGTCTTTCTGCCCGACGACTCCATTCGACTTGAAGACAATGTGATTCATATCTGTTTTACGGCAACTTGGTCCTGTGCCATGTCGCCGGCATCGTTCTGTGCGGTTCCCGGCCAAATGCGCGTCCCGGCCTTGCCCGCAACTGCATCGCATAGATGTTCGTAGGACGTGATGATGACTTCCTTGCCTCCGGCGCGGAGAAAGCGAAGCGCGGACTCGATTTTGGGCCCCATATTGCCGGGAGGAAAGTGGCCGGCACGGTGGTGGCTTTCCAAATCCTCTGCGGCGACGCATGACAGCGGGCGTTGCGTTGCTTTCTTGTAGTCGAGGTAGACGTAATCGGTGTCGGTCGAGATCGCGAATACGTCTACACCCAGTTCGGATGCCAGCAGAGCTGAAGCGCGGTCCTTGTCGATCACGGCTTCCACACCTTGAAAACCGCCGTTAGCGCGAATCACGGGAATGCCACCGCCGCCGCAAGCAATGACCAGCACGCCTGCCTGAACCAGGTCGCGGATCACTTCGAGTTCGACAATCTCGACGGGCTCCGGAGAGGGCACAACCCTGCGATAGCCACGCGCAGCGTCCTCCACGATCGTCCAGCCAAAGAGTCTCTTCTTTTCCTCGGCATCAGCTCGCGAATAGAAGGGTCCAATTGGCTTGGTCGGGTTTTGCATGGCCGGATCGCTGGCCGACACTACAGTCTGAGTCACGATGCCGACAACCGGGACCTGGAGCCCCGCTGACGACAGTTCGCGACGCAACGACTGCGCCAGCAAGTATCCAATTTCACCCTGGCTGGCGGCCCCGCAGACATCGAGGGTTTGGGCCGGGACCTGATCAGAGGTCCGCTCCGAGCGGAGGAGTTGGGCCCCCACTTGGGGCCCATTGCCGTGAGTGACTACGATGCGATAGCCACTACGCACCAAGCCGACAATGGCCGCTGCGGTCCGCCTGGCGTTGGCCGCCTGCTCGGTGACAGTTCCCTTCTCACCGGCCCGGATGAGAGAGTTGCCACCAATGGCGATAAGGATCGAGTTCATGGGAGTTTCTTGTTTCTTGTTTCTGGTTGCTTGTTGGACGCGATATGCGGTCCTGCAGACCAGTTGCGCAGCCGCGTCAAAAGTCGACCTAAGTCAGAGATGCACGCGAGCAATCCTTTAGCGGCTTCGATTGGGATATATTGAAGGAAAAGAGCCAACTCAATCTGCGTTTCTAGTTCCGCCAGCGAGCCACGGGCAGTGCTGATGAAGTAGCTGAATTCCCGCTGGCTGTTTCTTGTTGCACCCTCGGCCAGGTTACTGGGAATAGAAACGGCAGCTCGGCGGAGTTGGCTACTCAAGCCATAAAGCTCGTGCTTGGGAAAGGAATTGGTCAGAACGTAGACCTGCTTGGCCAACTCCATTGCCTTCTGCCAGGCGACTAAGTCACGGTGCCCACGCATCTCCGACCTCACAAGAAACAAGAAACGAGAAACTAGCGCGATGCTTCGTGCAGTCCCACTCCCCTGAGTCCTTCCGCCACTTCGTGTTTCATCAGCTCCACCATGATGGCTTTCTGTGCGTGCAGCCGATTTTCGGCCTCCTGAAACACGACGGAGTGGACGGAGTCGATGACCTCCGGCGTGACTTCTTCTCCACGATGCGCCGGGAGACAGTGCATGAAAATGGCATCGGGCTTGGCCAGGCGGAAGAGTTCGGTGTTCACCTGGTAGGGACGAAACACCCTGACGCGCTCATCCTTCTCGGCTTCTTGTCCCATGCTGGCCCAGGTGTCGGTATAGACGACGTCAGCGCTGTGTGCGGCCTCCACCGGGTCGTTCGTGATGGTACAGGTACCGCCCGTGTTCTGGCCGCGTTCGGTCGCCCAGCGGATGGCCGCGGTGTCGGGCTCGTACCCGGGCGGAGTGGCAACCCAGACGTGCGCGCCAAGCTGGGCACCGGCGAACATCAGAGAGTGCGCGACGTTATTTCCGTCACCGATGAATGCGACCTTCAAGCCGGAGATTTCGCCTTTCAGTTCCAGCATCGTCAGGTAGTCGGCCATGGCCTGGCAGGGATGGCTGTAGTCGGTGAGGCCGTTGATGATGGGGATGCTGGCGTACTCGGCCATCTGCTCGACGATCTCGTGATCGAAGGTGCGGATCATGATGCCCTGCACCATGCGCTCGAGGTTCTTGGCAACGTCGAAGACGGACTCGCGCTTGCCAAGATTGATCTCGGCGGGCGAGAGATAGAGAGCGAATCCGCCCAACTGATGGATGCCGACATCGAAGCTGACGCGGGTGCGGAGGGAGGGCTTCTCGAAGATCAGGGCCAGAGTCTGCCCGCGCAGTGACCCGGCAAACAGTTCGGGATTCGACTTGATCAGACGGCCGAGTTCGATGAATTCGCGGATCTCTTGCGGCGTGAAGTCGCGGATGGAGAGAAAGTCGTTGCTTACCATGAATGTCCCCCAGTTGTCAGCTCTCAGCTCTGCAGCTCAAACCGTCCCGTCTCAGGTTTTTCCTGAGACCTGTCACCTGCGTCTCTCACACGTGCGCCAAACGGCGCTTTTCTACTTTCTGAATGAACTCGGCCATCAGTTCTGTCACACCCGGATGGCTGCGCTCTTCAATCTCGTAGCCGACGCGTACGGCTGGGTGCTTGATGTTCAAGATGTGAGCCAAGTCGACCGGCGTGGCGACCACGACGACGTCGCAGGGCGTGCGGTTGATGGTTTCTTCCAGTTCGTGGCGCTGCATTGCGCCATAGCCCATTGCCGGGAGCAAGGTGGTGACGTGCGTGTAGCGCTCGAAGGTGCCACGGATGGAACCGACGGCATAGGGTCGAGGATCGACCAGTTCTGCCGCGCCGCACTGGCGGGCGGCGACTACACCGGCGCCATAGGGCATCTCGCCGTGGGTCAGGGTTGGGCCGTCCTCGACCACCAACACGCGCTTGCCCCGGATCTGTTCAGGATTCTCGACGGAGACCCGGCAAGCGGTTTCGATGATGCGGGCATTGGGATTGGCGAGTTGGGTATTCCGCCGAACCGTTTCAACGTTCTCGCGGGCGGCGGTATCGACCTTGTTGATGACGACAACCTGGGCTCGGCGCAGGTTGACTTCGCCGGGGTAGTAGGCCATCTCATGGCCGGGCCGGTGTGGGTCAGCCACCACGATTTCCAGATCGGACACGTAAAACGGCGTGTCGTTGTTGCCGCCATCCCACAGAATGACATCGGCTTCGCGCTCAGCTTGGCGGAGGATCTGTTCGTAGTCGACGCCGGCATAGACGACAGTGCCGTGCACCAGATGGGGCTCGTATTCTTCCCTCTCTTCTATGGTGCAGCGGTGCCGCTCCAGGTCGGCGAGGGTGGCAAAGCGCTGGACCGCCTGCGCGGCCAGGTCGCCGTAGGGCATGGGATGACGGATGGCGACAACCTTGAGGCCAGCGCCACGGAGATCGGCCGCGACTTTGCGCGACAGTGGGCTCTTGCCACAACCCGTCCGCACGGCACAGATCGATATGACCGGCACAGCGGCCTTCAATTGGGTACGCTCGGAGCCGAGCAGCCAGAAGTCGGCGCCATCCGCCGTGGCTCGAGACGCCAGGTGCATCAAGACGGGGTATGAGATATCGCTATAGGAAAAGACCACGACATCCACGCGAAGCTCGTGAATCAGTTTTTCGAGGTCCTTCTCTTCGGCAATCGGAATTCCGTCGGGATAGCCTGGGCCAGCTAGCTCCGCCGGATAGCGTCTGCCGGCAATATCAGGGATTTGGGCCGCGGTGAATGCAACCACCTGGTACGAGGGGTTGTTGCGAAAGACAACATTAAAGTTATGGAAGTCACGTCCGGCCGCACCAAGAATCAGGACTCTTTGCATGGATATCCGCCCTCCCACCATGACGCGATTACTCTCCATGGTGGCGCTGGCCGGGCAAAAGAGAAGTGAGCGATCTCACCTCGGGTTGTGATCTGTGACCGGTCGATGGGTGATGTATGACGAGGGTTTGTCGCGCGCGACCAGTTCTCCGTCAGCGACAGACGGAAGTCAGGCACTGGCGCTGGACGAAGCTAAGCAATAACTGTCGGCAAATCACGAAGGTAGGACGTATTCTGCACGGGGTGATCGGTACGGCCCCTGGCGTGCACCAGTTCGGTTATCTCTCTGGCCGAATCTCTTCAGACGAGAAGAATGGACTTCCTGCGATGTTGCACAAGTGCGCCAACCCAGCCTGCACTGTTCCCTTCCGCTCACTGCGCGAGGGCAAGCTTTTTCTGGCCGAGAGCCGCGTTGACGGGGACCCACTGCCCGGCAATGGACGTCGCCCTATGCGCCGACGTGAGCATTTCTGGCTATGTCAAGCCTGTTCTTGCCACTTCACGCTTCGTTTCGACCCGCAATACGGCATGTTGACGGTGCCTCTCAGCCGGGACCGGGCGCGCGGTCTTCTTGGTCACGCTGGCTAACTGACTCATCGGAGGAGTGGCTATGGACCGTAACGCTGCTGCCCGGGTCCCCTGTGCGGTGTGTGGAATCGAAGAAACGCGTCACCAAGGGTGGTTCCTGGTGTCGGAAAATCAATGGCTCGACCGGATCAAGGTTCTCGCGTGGCACCCGGTGCTGGCGCGGCAAGCCTCCATGCAAAGCATCTGTGGCGAAGAACATCTGAAGACTCTGCTCACGCACTGGCTTACGCACGCGAATCTCCGGATTCTGGCTACCGCATCCATGGAGCGGGCAGTTCGCCAGGAACCCAATGCTGCCGAAGCCGACCCGCTCCGTTCGGTGGGCCGGGTGCTGGGAGAGCTGGCGGTGCACCGTGAATCTCTGTCGCATGTCTGGACCGGATCTCCGGAGACGCTGGAATGCATCCTCAGAGCTCTGGTCCAGGGCGCGGGATCCGAGTCACGCGCCTCGGCATTCCCGCAACGCGGCCTCGCAGCGCCCATTTTGCAGGACTACACAGTTCCGAACGAACTCGTGGGGATCTAGCCTTCCTGTTCCTTCCTCCAGGCTCGCCAGTCCTTCTCGATGGCCAGAGCCATGGCTTCCGCCGCTTGCTTCAGCCAATTCCCCTTACGCTTTGCGATGTCGTTCAGGATGCTCTTTCGCTGTCGAAGTGTCCCGAGGTGAATGTTGGCGGTTTCTCTGCCCATGGCATCGAGAAGCCGGATCTCATCACGGCCCGCTCGTAGGGACTCCAGCTCTATCTTGGAGCAATCCGGCGACAGGCGCCGGACGACCCACCGACCCACGCAGCGCACCCAGGGATCAGGGCATCGCACCGCTCGTGCCAGTACGTCAGAATACAGCGGCGGTCGCGGGTCCTGCGGATTCAGCCAGTTCAGCGACGAAGGCGCCAGGGCCTTCGCTTCCCGCGCCAAGCGGCCGCCTTCCAACTCGGCGATGGCGACAAATCGCATGCGGCCCAAACTCCCCAAGCCTGCTGACCGGCGCGCCGCGCGGTACGAAAGCCCTCGCCCGGGCAACAGTTGTTCGATCGCGTCTCGCGCGCCCCGTGGCATTGTTCTTGCAGTCGGGAGGTGATCAATGTTCGTCCAGAAGCGGACCGGATCGCGGGTCTTAGCTTCGGCGATCGCGCGCAGCCAGGCGTGCTCCTCCGCCAGAACGAAGGGCCGCCCGCCGCTACGCATGCCCAGCAAGTAGCCTTCCAGAATGGCGCCCACAATGTCTCTGGAACTCGTCGTGAGGTGTTTCGCGCGAGCCGCAAGCACAGCGCTGGTGGCCAATCGAACCAAGTCGAGCGCGTAAGGATACTGGTCGGCTTCGTCGAAATCGTTGATTCCCCAAACCAGGCGGCCGTCCGTGTCGCGCCAGGTTCCGAAGTTTTCCACGTGCAGGTCGCCGATTCCGAGAACGCGCGGTGTCCGCCTGAGATCGGAACAGGCTTGCGGCCACACCTGCGCCCAGCGATAGAATGTCGCGCGCAGAAAAAGAAATGGACTCTTGGCCATCAGTTGGTGTTTCTTGCGAAGGTCGGAAGCAACAATTGGGGTCTGCCGCGCCAGCCAGACCTCATACTCCCTGGTGGCTTTGAGGATGTTCATGAATGGCCCGGAGAACGTGGGTCAGAAGGGAACGATAGAAAGGCTGGCGTCACCTGTCAAGCTGGCAGGCTGCAGAAATGCAAGCCCGCGCTCGGTCAGGAGCGCGAGCGGGAGAGCGGGGGAGCTAGCTCGCGTAATATGCGGCGTTCTTCTCCAGGAACTCCTTCTTGTCGTCTGGCAGATCGTCGGCGGTGAAGATCGAATCCGACGTGCATGCCGGAATGCAGGCGCCACAGTCAATGCAGCCAGCCGGGTCAATATAGAGCTGGGTCTCGGCTTCGAACTTTGCTTCGTCTTTCTTAGGATGGATGCAATCGGTCGGGCAGACTTCGACGCAAAGCTCATCCTTGATGCAAGTGTCGGTGATTACGTACGCCATGAGTGCGGAGTCCTTTCTTCGCTGGATTCACGCTTAACTTACCGTGCGGCGTGCCGAGTGGCGGTGACCGCCATCACAGGCCGCTGTGGGCCATGAGTCACTTTGGATGGTGATCGGCGTCACAGGCGAAGCGTTCTGCACCTGATACAAAGTTACCAATCGTTGACCCAAGGGAATAAAGCAGAATTGCCCGGCCTCACCCCACGACCCCACTAAGCCGCTCCCCAGCGGCGGGCCGGGCATTCTCAAAAGCCAGTTTCAGTTTCCGGTTCTCAGCTCTCGGTCTCCTGTCCTCAAGTTCATCATTCCTTCAACAGCAGTTTGGTCGCTTCTCGTCGTCGCTGCTATGATTTCGCCTCCATGAGACCGAACTGGGTTGCATTCATCAGGGTTGCTCTCGGCGGAGTTTTGTGCGGCATGGCCGCGATTGCGTCGGCATCGCCGAATTTCCCGCCCTACGGCGTTCGCCTGGAGCAACAGTGGATCGCCATGCCGGACGGTGTCCGCCTGGCGGCCACGCTGTACATGCCGGATGGCGCCAAGCCGAAAGAGAAGTTCCCTGCTCTGCTCGAATACCTTCCCTACCGCAAGGACGATTCGACGGCGGCGCGCGACTATCCGATTCACTCTTACTTTGCGCGGCGCGGATACGTTTCCGTGAGGGTCGACATCCGCGGGTTTGGCGCCAGTGAAGGCGTGCCCACCGACCGCGAATACTCGCTGCAGGAGCAACTTGACGGCGAGCAGGTGATCGCGTGGCTGGCGAGCCAGCCTTGGTCGAATGGAAACGTCGGGATGTTCGGCATTTCGTGGGGAGGCTTTAACTCCATTCAGATGGCAATGCGGCATCCTCCCGCGCTGAAGGCCATCATTGCCGTCGATGCGACCGAAGAGCTCTTCCACGACGATATTCACTTCATCGACGGCCTGATGCACTTCGACGAGTTCGAGCTGAACATGGACATGGCGCCCGGCATGACTGGCGCCCCCGACTACACGCTCGACGAGAAGGTGCTGGGGCCACGCTTCGAGGCTGCGCCATGGTCGCTGCTCTACCTGAAGCATCAGAGGGATAGTGAGTTCTGGCGCAGTCCAGTGCGGCCGTTGCAAGAAATCAGGATTCCCTGCTTCCTGATCGGCGGGCTGCTGGACGGCTATCGTGATTCGATTCCGCGCATGCTTGAGCAGGTCAAGGCACCCGTCAAAGCGCTGATCGGCCCGTGGAACCACACCTTCCCGAACGATGCAGAACCGGGACCGGAGATCGAGTGGCGCGATCAGGCCGTGCGCTGGTGGGACTATTGGCTCAAGAATCGCAACACCGGGATCATGGATGAGCCGCCGATTACGGTGTACATGCGGCACTGGCATCCGCCGGATGCAGAACTGAAGGAAGTGCCCGGACACTGGCGCTCGGAGATGAAGTGGCCTCCAGGCGATGCCGTCGACACAAAGCTTTACTTGCAGGACGCGCATCTACTTTCGACCGAGGTGGCGAAGCCGGCAACGCATCAATTGCGCTATGTGCCTTCGATCGGTGTCGAGGCCGGGTTCTGGTGGGGCGAGTTGCTGACGGATCAGCGTCCGGTCGATGCCTTCAGCTTGACCTATGACTCGGCGCCGCTGAAGGAAGACCTGGCTGTACTGGGACGGCCCCATGCGCTGCTGCAAGCGAGCGCGTCGGCGCCCCTGGCGGACTGGTTCGGGCGGCTTTCGGATGTCGCGCCGGATGGCTCGGTCACGCTCGTCACCGGAGCAGGGCTAAACGGAGCGCAGCGGGGGTCGATGTCGGAGCCGAAAGACCTCGAACCAGGCAAGACTTATCCACTCGACATCGAGTTGCACCTGACGAGTTGGGTCTTCCCCAAAGGACATCGCATCCGTTTGGCAGTCTCGAATGCGCTGTGGCCCATGATCTGGCCCACGCCGTACACCATGACAACCAGCCTAGACTTGGGTGGCGAGCAGGGCTCACGCCTGGTACTGCCGCTGGTGCCGCCGTCGCCGTGGCCAGTGCCGCAGTTTGCGCCGCCCGAGGCATCGGAAGAGCGCAAAGATATCGTCTCCATCGGCTGGCCCTTTCCCGGCGAGTGGACCACTGAGCGCGATCAGGTTCACGGCAAGACCAAGGTGATCTGGAGCGGGAAGTCGGAAGAACATTATCCGTGGGGCAAAGAGACGGACCTCGAGAAGATCACCTATTGGGCCGACGACAACCATCCGGAAATCAGCTCGGTTTTCGGCGAAGCAGGTACCACGCTGGAGTTGAAGGGCCGCGTGCTGGTGTGGCGTGGACGGCTCAATCTGTCCAGCGACACGAAGAATTTCTATTACAAGTACACACGGGAGTTACTCAAGGACGGGCAGGTGGTGAAGCAGAAGGCGTGGGAGGAGACGGTGGAGAGGGATCACCAGTAGGACTGCGTCGAGGCTCTGGTTCCGTTCACCTTTGGCGGCGTATCATCCCGACTAAAGGAACATGTCATGCAAAAGCGAACGGTCTGGCTTCTCTTGGTCGTTGTGATATTTGTTGGCACGTCTACGATTGTCGGATTCTACGGTCTGCGCAACGTCGTGGCAAACCGGCTCGACTTTATCTATTTCGCGCGCGGCACACAGCTGTCGAAGCAGGAGGCAGATAAATTAGAGAAGGACTTGAAACGTGATCCGGGCAGCTTCGCGGATCGCATGGAGTTGTTGGCGTTCTACGGTTTCAAAATCTACAAAGCCGGTTTGACACCAGAGGAGATCGCGAGCCGCCGCGAGCACACCCTATGGGTCATCCGAAACCAGCCAACATCGAACCTCGCAGGCAGGTTCGAGGCAGCCTTCGACGGTGATACCCTTGACCCCGATGGCGTGCAGCAAGCTAAGACACTGTGGTCGCACTTGGTGGAACAAGAACCAAACGATGCCATCATTCTTTATAACGCAGGGAAATTTTTCTCATGGGTCGATGACTGGCAAAAATCAGAAGAACTAATTGAGCGAGCTTTTGCAGTCGCACCAGATAATCACGAGATTGCGTCATCTCTCGGCGGATTGTATTGGAGGGATGCCAGGCACGCATCTACTCCTGAGAAGTCGAAGAGCATGGCAGATAGGGCTCTGAAAGTGTACGAACGCGCTTTAAGAGATACTCATGAACCCCGGGAGCGGCTCCGCGATCTGCCTAACGCGGCTCAGGCTGCTTTCGAATCAGGAGACTACGAACTGGCGGCGGCTTATTCTAGAGAAGGGCTGACTCTCGCCTTGGATCCCGAATACGTGGCTAGCAACGCAGATGCAATTCACTATGGCAACATCGTGCTCGGCAGGATTGCGCTTAGGAGGGGCGATATGGGTGTCGCTTCAGCGCACCTCTTGAAAGCCGCTGAGGTAAGAGACAGTCCGCATCTGGCAACCTTCGGCCCTAATATGATGTTGGCAAGGGAACTGCTTGAAAACGGTGAGCGTAAGTCGGTCCTCGAGTATTTTGATCTGTGTGGCAAGTTCTGGACAAGTGACGAGCGGAAACTGAGCCATTGGCGCGCTTCGGTCTTATCTGGCGGGGTTCCAGACTTTGGAGCTAACCTGCACTACTGAAGATTCCGACGCAGCGTAAACTGCAAGCCATGCACGAGTAAGGACCGCTATCGCTGACACGCTCCCCCGCCCTTGTAGACCTTCCCTTCCTTCATCACAAACTCGACGTTCTCCAACACGCCGATGTCTTGCAGCGGGTCACCACTCACCGCGATCAGGTCGGCGTACTTGCCCGGCTTAATCGAACCAATCAGGTCTGAGTGCCCGAGCAGATCGGCGGCATTGGTCGTCGCAGACTGGATTGCCTGCATCGGTGTCATCCCGTACTTCACCATGAAGGCGAACTGCTTGCCGCTGGTGCCATACGGGCACACGCCGAGATCGGTGCCGAATGACATCTTCACTCCGGCTTTCACGGCTTTGCCAAAATTCTCGCGTTGGATGCGTCCCAGGTCGGCGTCGTGCTGCAGAAAGTCGGCTGGCGTCTTGCCGGTCTTGCCTCCTCCTTGGATACATTCCTCGTCGTAGATATCCATATCGAGATAGGTGCCGTGCTGTTTGGCCAGCGCGATGAGTTCGTCATCGAGTATTTCGGCGTGTTCGATGGAGGCCGCACCGGCCAGAATCGCGTTCTTGATGCCCTCCGCGGCGTGGGCATGGACGGCCACGCGCAATCCGAAATTCCGCGCTTCGTCCACTCCGGCCTGTAATTCTTCGGGCGTGAATTCGATCGACATGGGACTGCTGCCGTGAGTGAGTACCGCTCCGGTCGAAAGCATTTTGATCAGGTCGACGCCGTTGTGGGCCAGCAGGCGGACTTTCTGGCGGACTTCCCACGGGCTGTTGGCTTCGCCGTAGTGCAGATCCCAAGGCAGTTGGATGTCAGGGGCCTGCCCGGTCATCGCACCCGCGCCGCCGGTGATCGTGATGTAGGCACCGGCGACATACATGCGCGGGCCGACAATGTCACCGCGATTGATGGCGTCGCGCAGAGCGACGTCGTTCAGCGCACGGTAGGTGCCCACGTCGCGGACGGTGGTAAATCCCGATTCCAACGTCTTGCGGGCATTGGGAACGGACTCGAGCGCGATTTGCGAGGCTGTCTTCCTCAGGACGTTGAACGGCTCGCCGTCGCCTTGACCGTCGGCGACGTGGGTGTGGCAGTCGATGAGGCCGGGGAGAACGGTCTTGGCGGAAAGATCGATGACGTTCGCGCCCGCCGGGATAGCCAAGCCCTTGCCAACCGCCTTCACCTTGCCTGCTTCAATCAGGATGACCTGATCGGTGAGAACGGTGCCCGAATCGGGATCAACGAGGCGACCGGCGCGGACGGCGGTGAGTTGAGCGAAGGATGTGGAGACGGACAGAAGGGAAATCAGAATCGCCTTTGTCATGTTGGTCCTGATGCGGAGCGGAGCGCTCCCACGAACGAAAAACCCCGCCCTGTCTCCGCAAAAAACGCGGAGACAAGGACGGGGCACCTAGTCTAGTCTGCGGCTGCTGCCGTCTTTCCCAACCCAGCCTTCAGGTCCGCCGCCAGCAACCTATGGAACAACTGCTCTCCCGCCTCCCGCCGCACCGACAACCGTCCCGCCTGGTACGCCCGCGATTTCAGTCCGCGCTGCACGGCTTCGCAGATGCCGAGGTCTTCATCCTGGACACGGTTGCCGACGGCTACGCTCTGCTCGTTGTACGAGCGGGCTTTCTCGCTGATATCCGCGAAATAGAAATCGAAGACCACGCGGCAATGATCGACATCGACAGGGATCACGAGGTTCGTGTCCATGTAGCCTTCGTAGCAGTTAAACATGAGATTCGGATAGTGCCAGAAATACCACGCGCGGTCGCCCTTGCGGGTGTTGGAGGTGGCAGCGTCTTCGTCGCCGCTCACCATCGGGCTCGACTGCAGGCAATAGCGGTCTTCGTTCTCGATGGTGTATTGCTTGTAATCGAGAACTGAACTCAGGCCCTTGTGCAAATGCGGCACGTGATAACCGCCGTCGAGGTAGTTGTCGACAAACACTTTCCAGTTACAGTGGATGTCATAACTCTGCGTCGCGAAGTATTTCAGCTTGCTTAAACCCAGCGGTGCAGCCCGTTTGACCATTCCGCCGAGGAAGTCGTGCAGCGAGCCCACGGCAGGATCGAGATTGACGAAGACCAGCGTCTCCCAGGTATCGACCTTGACCGGAACCAGGCCGTTGTCTTTGCGCTCGAAATTCTTCACGCCGTCGAACTCGGGCATGCCCTTTAGTGAGCCGTCGAGGCCGTAGTTCCAACCGTGATACGGACAGTGCAGGATCGAGGCGTGCCCGCATGGTTCGGTCACAACCGCGGCAGCGTGATGCCGGCAGACGTTGAAAAATGCGCGCAGCACGCCGTCGTTGCCGCGAACGGCGACGATCGGCTCGCCGGCCACGGCGGCACTGACGAACTGCCCAGGTTTTTCGACCTGATCTACGCGGCCGATCACCTGCCAGGTTTTGCTGAACACCGACTGCCGCTCAAGTTCGTAGATTCGCGGGTCCACATACCAGGACGCAGGGATGGTGTAGGCATCGGCGAGAGCAGCGCGGTCGTCGTAGGCGGCGAGAATCTGCTGCAGACTGGCGATGCTCATGCCTTCTTCCCCTGGAGTTGAGCTTTGTCCGATCCGATGGCGCGGCGCAGCAACTCGGTGAACTGCTCGATGCGCGCCTCTTTCTTCTCCGGGACCGAGCCCTGCTTGCGGAACAAGCCGGGATCAAGTTCTTCGGTGAGGAGCGCGTCCTGGAAACGGTCCATCGTCCATTCAAGGATGGAGCCGATCATGTCGGCATCGAGGTCGGGTCGCAGTTCGCTGCGACTCGCGCCATAGCGGACAAACTCGCGCCATCCGTAGGGATCTTCGGTTACGAGGAAGCGGTTGATCTCGCGACGGAGGGCAAGGTCGGTGCCGTAGTTCCCGACCAGATAAATCCGGTACGAGGCCCAGTTGTCGCGGACCATCAGTTCGGTGCGGCCGAGCCAGTAGCGGAGCATCTCGAAGAAACCCTGTTTCTGGATCTCGGCCGGTGCCTCCATGTATTTGGGAAACGAGCGAACGGCCTTCTTGTAGGCTTCGAAGAAGAGGCCGTCCTTGCTTTTGAAGTGCTGAAAGACCGAGCCCTTGGCAATATTCAATTCGGCGGCGATGTCCTCGACGCGAGCCACGCTATAGCCGTGCTCGGCGAAATGGCGGATGGCCGCATCGACGATCCGGGCCCGCTTTTCCTCGGAGCGCGGTCGTGGTTTTGCGTCCCTGCGGAACTGTGCGGGCTTGGCCAGACTGCTGGTGATGCTATTCATGATTGACCCCAGGTCAAGGAAAGATACCGCACGGTGAAACCATTTTTCAATGGCTTTTTTCAATGGATTTCGTTAACTTCGCTTACCTTGCGCGGGTGATTTTTGACCATTGGTCATCGGGATGGGGGACGTAGCAAATCACACTTATGACGCGGTTGTCGTCGGCGCCGGCCACAACGGACTGACGGCGGCGGCGTATCTTGCGCGCGCGGGGCTCTCGACCCTGGTGCTAGAGCGGCGCGAGATTGTCGGCGGATGCTGCGTGACCGAAGAGATCGCTCCCGGCTGTCGCGCTTCGACCACTTCGTACATTGCGAGCATGTTGCGGCCGGAAGTGATTCGCGACTTGAAACTCGCCGAGCACGGCTTGCGTATGGTGCCTTGTGATCCTGCACTGCAGGTTCCCTTCCCCGATGGGCAACTGGTGTCGTGGTGGGCGGATCGCGAGCGCGTAGTGGCGGAACTGAAGAAGATTTCGCCGCGCGATGCGGAGACTTTCGTTCGCGTCGATGATCGTCTGAAGAAGCTGGCACGCTATCTTCAACCTTTCTTTCTCGAGCCACCGCCAGAGCCGGATACGAAGTCGCTTGATGGATGGAGCGACCTGTTCCGCGTCAGCAGGAGATTCCGTGGCATTTCGAGCGGTGAGATTTCGCAGCTGGTTTCGTTTTTGACGGGCAGTCTGGGTGATTTTCTGGATCGCAACTACGAGTCGGAAAAAGTGAAGACGCTCTTCCTTGCCAACAACGTGTATGGCAAGCACGGCGGACCTTATCAGGCGGGAACGGCGCTGGGCTTGTTGTTCCATCTGCTCAGCGGCGGCGAGCATGAGCAGCAGGGTTTCTACGGACACGTGATGGGAGGCATGGGCGCAATTACGAACGCGATGGCGACGGCGGCGCGCGGATTCGGAGTGGAAATCCGTACCGCCGCGCCAGTGGCTCAGATCGATTCACGCGACAGGCGTGCGCGCGGAATCGTGCTGGAGGATGGAGCCGAGATTCGCGCGCGGGCCGTGCTTTCGAATGCAGATCCCAAGCGAACTTTCCTGAAAATGGTTGACGCGCGCGAGCTACCGGCTGATTTCGTTCACGCTGTGCGGGGAATCAAGATGGACGGCCCCTGCGCCAAGGTGAACGTGGTGCTCTCGGAAGAGCCCCGGTTCACGGGAACCCCGCCGAATTACGATCCGCAGCAGCGGTCGCTGTTTACGCTGGTTCCGTCGCTTGAATTTGCCGAACGTTGCTATGACGTTGCCAAGTTCGGCGAGATTCCCGAACAGCTGTGGGTGGATTGCGTAGTCGCTTCGAATGCCGACCCGTCGCTCGCGCCCATGGGCAAGCATGTCATGACCTGCTTTGTGCAATACGTTCCATACAAACTGCGCACGGGAACATGGGATGAGAATCGCGTGTTGCTCGGCGAGCGCGTGGTCAAGAAGATCGCCGAGTACGCCCCTAATGTGCCGAGCGCGATCGTGGCGCGGCAAGTTCTCACGCCGCTCGATCTCGAACGCACTTACGGGCTGACCGAAGGCAACATATTCCACGGTGATCTCACGCTGGAACAACTTTTCTTCAACCGGCCGGTTGCAGGGTGGTCGCAGTACCGCACGCCGATTCGAGGACTCTACCTCTGCGGTGCAGGCGCGCATCCGGGTGGCGGCGTGACCGGCGCGCCGGGGCACAATGCTGCGCAACAAGTGCTGCGCGACTGGAAGAAAGGCATGTTGAAGGAGACGGCGGCATGAGCGGAAATGGCGTACCCAATACTGCCGATATCGTCATCCTGGGTGCGGGCGTCATGGGTGCGTCGATTGCGTTTCACCTCGCACAGCGCAGGGCGGGACGGATCGTCGTTTTGGAGAAAGATCACGTGGGCAGCGGTGGCAGTGGCCGGTCGTCGGCTCTGATCCGCATGCACTACAGTTTCCCGCCGGAAGTGCAGCTTGCACTGATCAGTCTGAAGATGTTTCAGCACTGGCGCGAGATCGTGGGAGAAGAAGGGGCATTCCGCAAAACTGGGTTCGTGCGCATCGTTCATCCCAACGAACGGGAACGGCTGAAGGCAAATGTTGAAATGCAACGAGCACTCGGCGCTCATGTCGAACTGATCGATCGACGGCAGTTGCACGAACTCGAACCTGACTGGGCGGTCGAGGAAGTTGAACTTGCCGCTTACGAACCCGACTCCGGCTATGGCGACGGCAACGTGGTGGCAAACGACTTTCTCAGCCGGGCGCGGGAGATGGGAGCGACCTATGTTCCCAAGACTGGCGCAATGGAATTGCTCGTTGAGGGCGGGAGCGTACGTGGCGTACAGACTGCTGGCGGAGAAATCCTCGCACCCTTGATTATTGCGGCTACTGGACCCTGGACGCGCCCGCTGTTCCAGCGAATTGGATTCGATCCGGCGATCGAGACTGAATATCACCAGGTTGCAATCCTGAAGAACTCCTCCGCTATGAAGGGTAGAGGCTCTGCCTGCATTGACTCGGTCACGGCCACGTACTTCCGCTCCGACGGTGGCGACAAGTTCCTGGTGGGGGATTTCTACGGCAAGCGGCCTATTGATCCAGACAACTTTCCGCAGCGGGCATCTGAAACTGAACTCGAGGACATCATCGAGCGCGCCTGCCGCCGCGTGCCTACGCTCGAAAACGCGGAAGTAATTCGCGGCGTGACCGGTGTCTATGACATGACGCCAGATTCGCGGCCAATTCTTGGGCCGATTCCGGGCGTCGAGGGATTGCACATCTGCGCGGGGTTTTCAGGAATGGGCTTCAAGATTTCGCCTGCCATCGGACTGGTGATGTCGGAACTGATTCTTGACGGTGAGGCGTCGACGGTGGATATCTCGGCGTTCGGCCCGGCGCGGTTCTGTGAGGGCGCTCCGATCGAGGCAGAGTTTGAGTATCAGGACGACTAGAAAACGGAATTGACAATTCAAGACAGCGAGGAGACGCTCTCGCGAGAGCCGGCGGGTCGCCGGCGCCACTTACTAAGGAGCTTACATGGCGAAGAAAGGCATTCTTGAACGTCTGAAAGAAGGACCGGTGCTCGGCGACGGCGGATATCTGCTTGAACTCGAAAAGCGCGGATGGGTTCGGCCTGGCCCGTTCACACCCGAAGTCGCAATCGTCTATCCGAACGCGTTACGCGAACTGCATATTGAGTTCCGGGAAGCCGGCGCTGAGGTTCTCCAGGCGCTCACCTTCTACGCCAGTCGCGACAAGCTCGCAACCGTTGGCCTTGAAGATCGCGTCGAGGACATCAACCGCTCGGCGGTTCGTGTTGCCAAGGAAGTCGCCGGCGATCAGTGTCTGGTCGCGGGCAACCTCTCACTCACGTGGATGTACGAACACGGCAGCGCGTCTGCCGCGAATCGGGTTCGCGAGACGTTCGATGAACAGCTGCGCGTGCAGTGCGAAGAGGGTGTGGACTTTATTATTGGCGAGACGTTCTCCTGGCTTGGCGAAGCGCTCTTATGTGTGGAGCGAGCCAAGAAAACAGGCCTGCCCGTCATGGTGACCGTCTGCTTTGAGCAGAAAGAAGAGACGCTGGAAGGGACGAGTCCCGCCGATGCCGCCAAAGCTCTGCTTGACGCGGGCGCAGACATCGTCGGACTCAACTGCTTGCGCCCGCCCGAACACACCCTACCGGCGATGGAACAGATGCGCAAAGCGGTCGATGGCTATCTTGCCTGCCAGCCCGTTGGCTATCGCACACCAAAGGACAAACCTGATTTCACCAGCCTGCCGGAGTTCCCCTACGCCCTCGATCCGCTGCAGCTCACACGCAAGGAAATGGGCGAGTACGCGCTCAAGGCTCGGGAGATTGGCATCAACTACATCGGATCGTGCTGCGGTTCGGTCGCAGAGCACGTCCGGGAGATGGCACGGGTGCTGGGCAAGTTGCCCGCCGATTCGCGCATCTGGAAGAAAGGCGGTGCCAAGCCGATGTCGGCATACGAATACTACGATCACGACCAGATGACCGCGAAGTAGTCGGGGGAGCATGCGGCGCTTTATCGACGACTCCAGCATCATCGACTGAAGGATTCCTCGCGATAGCCGGCTTGGCAACTCGACGAACCTTCTGAGCATAGTATTGTGCAGGGGGTCGTATGAACACCGATTGCACACGCCGCAACCTTCTTCATCAGTCGTTACTTGCTGCTCCGGTAATTTTTTCCTCGATATCTGCGCCGACAGCATTGCTGACAGAAGCCGCTACAAAAGAGCCCGAGGTCACCGCAACGGAAGACTTGATGCGAGAGCACGGAGTCATTCGCCGCGCACTTCTTGTTTACGCAGAGTGCATTCCCAGACTGCGGCAGAGCCCGGCCAGCGTCGATCCAGCCACCCTCCACCGCACCGCGCAACTGTTCCGCCATTTCGGAGAGGACTATCACGAGAAGATGCTGGAAGAGCAGCACATCTTCCCGACGATCCGGAAGATGAACTCGGATTTAGCGCATTACGCCGACACCCTCATAGCCCAGCACGCGCGTGGACGCGAAATCACGGACTATATTCTCGCCGTAACGAACGGAACAAAGATCGCTGCGGCTCACGCGGAACCGCTCGCCCACGTGTTCGAAGGGTTTGCCCGCATGTATGAAAATCATGCAGCTCGAGAAGATACCATCATCTTTCCCGCGTGGAAAAAGAACTTCACCGACAAGCAACTTGACGAGTTGTCGGACGAGTTTGAAGAAATCGAACACCACATGTTTGGAAAGGACGGATTTGAGGACGCGGAAAAGACCATCAGCGGCATCGAGGGTTCACTCGGCCTGGCCGATCTCGGCCAGTTCACGCCACCTCTTCCGCCCAAAGCGTAGGCTCACTGCATGAGCGCTCCTGAGCGGCCTTCCCTGCGGGAACTGGCAACCGTCTTCCTGAAGCTCGGCACCATCGCATTTGGCGGTCCCGCGGCGCACATTGCGATCATGGAAGCCGAATTCGTGCGCAAACGCCGGTGGCTGAGCGCCGAAGATTTTGCGGACCGGCTTGCCGCGGCCAACCTAATTCCCGGGCCGAGCTCGACTGAGTTGGCGATCTTCATCGGTTACATGAAGCGCGGATGGCTGGGGCTGATCGTCGCGGGCAGTTCCTTCATTATTCCAGCGGCATTGCTGGTCTCGTCGATCGCAGCAGCCTACGTCCGATACGGTTCATTGCCGCGGATGGAAGGCATCTTGTATGCGATCAAGCCGGTCGTGATTGCCATTGTGGTCCAGGCGGTGTGGAACCTTGCGCGCACGGCGGTGAAGACGTGGTGGCTCGGGTTGCTAGCGGTGGCATGCGTGATCCTGAACTTTCTGAACGTGGACCCGCTTGCCGTTCTGGCCTTTGCCGGGCTGGTCTCAGGTTTGTTCATAGCAGCGAGAAAGAAGGCAGGCGCGGCGTCGATGTTGGCGATGCCTGGTGCCTCGTTGGGCGCGGGGGCTGCCATAGCCTCGGCAGTACCCATTAGCCTTGCTGGATTGTTTCTGTCGTTTCTGAAAATCGGCGCGGTTGTGTTCGGCAGCGGATACGTGCTGCTCGCCTTTTTGAGAGCCGAATTCATCACTCGCCTGCATTGGCTGACGGAGAAGCAGTTGATCGACGCAGTCGCCGTGGGACAATTCACGCCCGGCCCGGTCTTCACCACGGCTACGTTTGTTGGTTACATTCTTGCTGGCCTGCGCGGAGCCGTTGTCGCGACAGTGGCCATCTTCATGCCGGGATTTCTGCTTGTGGCAGTGAGCGGGCCCCTGGTTCCGCGCATTCGGCGGTCGGCAATCGCGGGCGCCATTCTGGACGGCGTTGTGGCCGGATCGGTCAGCCTGATGGCAGTGGTGGCATGGCAACTGGCGAGGGCGGCAATTGTGGATTGGTTCACATTTATACTCGCAGCTGCGAGCCTGATCGCCTTAGCTCGCTTTCGTGTCAATTCTGTTTGGTTGATTGCCACCGCTGCATTGATCGGATGGGTCACCCACGCATAGTGCACCACGATTTCTCGGAGCCGAGGAGGAAGTGCCTTCATGAAACTGATCTGGGTGTGGGTCGTCGCGGTTTGCTTGTTATCGGCAATTGCGGGGTCGAGCGCGGTGGCGCAGGCCAAGCCGCCCGAGCGCCAGGTGGCGATCACGATCGATGATCTGCCTGCCGGCTCTAATATCCTCCCAGCTGCGGAGATCACGCAGATGACCGCCAAGCTGCTGGGCACGCTTCACGATCAGAAAGTTCCGGTGGTCGGGTTCGTCAACGAGAAGAAGCTTTACCGGACGGGCGAAACCGATGAGCGCATCAAGGCCCTGCGTATGTGGCTTGACTATGGTTTTGAACTCGGCAATCACACGTTCAGTCACATGTCGCTCAACAAAGCCGGGCTGAAGGCATGGGAGGACGACGTCATCCAGGGTGAGAGCGTGACGACCCTGCTGCTTGCGGAACATAAGATGAAGATGCGGTATTTTCGGCATCCGTTCCTGGATACAGGACGCGACCTGCTCACTCGCCGCGAAGCCGAAGCGTTCCTGGTGGCCCGAGGGTACCGGATCGCGCCCATCACGCTGGATGCGTGGGACTGGGCCTATGCGAGCGTCTACGAAGACGCCAAGAAACGCGGCGATGACGCGTTGCAGAAGCAACTGGCAGACAGTTACCTCGCATACAGCGACGCGGCGTTCGCCTACGACGAGCAACTGGCGAAGCAGACGATCGGTTACGAACCGAAACAAATTCTGTTGCTGCACGCCAATCAACTGGAGGCCGATCATATCGGCGACCTGCTAGCCCTCCTGCGCAAGCGGTGTTATCGCTTCATCACGCTGGAAGACGCGCTGAGCGATCAGGCGTACAGCCTGACGGACACATATGTCGGAGAAGAAGGAACAGGATGGATCGAACACTGGGCCATCACGCAGGGCAAGCCTCCGCAGGGAGCGCCGGTGTTTCCGCAGTGGGTGTATGACAAGTGGCAGGCGTTGAGGACGGCGCAGCCGCTGGCGCAACCTTGATCGCTAGGTAGCCTACGAACTCCCAATCCATATCCCGGTAATGAACACCAGCACTCCGCCCACCACGACCTGAAATGCCGCCGAGAGCAGTGGGGTATCCATGTAGCGATTGCGAATCCAGGCGATCGCCGCCAACTCGATGGCCACGATGATCACAGCGGCGATGAAGGCGACATGGAAGTCACGAATCAGGAATGGCAGAGTGTGGCCGATGCCGCCCGCTGCGGTCATCAGGCCGGTTACGGCACCGCGCAGGACTGGCCGGCCGCGTCCCGTAAGCGAACCATCGTCGGACAAGGCCTCAGCGAAGGCCATCGAAATGCCCGCGCCGATCGAGGCTGCCAGGCCGACGACAAATGCATCGTGGCTGCTTCTGGTCGCGAAAGCTGCGGCGAAAACAGGGGCGAGAGTCGAAACCGATCCATCCATCAGGCCGGCCAAACCCGGCTGCACGATCTGCAGCACGAACAAGCGCCGCTGCGCTTCGTCTTCTGACTTCCCCTCGTCGGCCGCGATGTGCTCCTGCATCGCCTCCGCTTGAACCTGGTGCTTGCGCTCGATCTCGGCAAGATCGCCGAGCAGTTTGCGAATTCCGGCATCCGTCACCTGGCTGATGGCGCGTTCATAGAACCGACGTGTCTCCAGTTCCATGATTTCGGCCTGCTTGCGCACATCCGCGATCTTCAGCGGACGCGTCAGCCAGAACGGACGTCGCTGCACGAAACCCTTCACATCCTGCCGGCGGATCAGCGGGATGTGCTCGCCGAAGCGCGCGCGATAGGTCTCGATCAGGCTGGACCGGTGTTGCGACTCTTCTTCACGCATGTCTTCAAACAGCCGGGCGGTGGCGGGATAGGCTTCGCGCAGGCCGTCGGCAAAATCGGCGTAAACGCGGCCGTCTTCTTCCTCCAGCGCAATCGCCAGCGCGAGAATCTCGCGTTCGGTCAGATCCTTGAATTTGCGCGCCATTTGCCTCCTCCGCTCCGTGGATGAATGGACAGCGAAGCATAACAAAAAGCCCAGCGAACGATCACACCAGGAATTCGGGGCTTGGTGCGGGTCTGTCCACGCAATGTACGATACTTGAGCGATCGGTCTGCGTAGCCGCCATGCCTGAACTGCCCGACATCGTCGTCTACATCGAAGCGCTCGAAAAGCGGATTCTCGACAAGACCATTGAACGCGCGCGTGTTGCAAGCCCATTCCTATTGCGCAGCGCGACGCCACCGCTGGAGCAGGTCGCGGGCAAGAAGGTAGTCAAGCTACGCCGCATGGGCAAGCGGATCTGCATCGGTGTAGAGGATGATCTGTGGCTGGTTCTCCACCTGATGATCGCGGGACGATTGCATTGGAAAAAGCCGGGGACCAAGGTCTCGCCGCCACGGGGTCTGGCGGCCTTCGACTTCCTCAATGGAACGCTGCTGTGGACCGAGGCTGGGTCGAAGAAACGTGCTTCACTGCATGTCGTGGCTGGAGAAGAAGGCCTGCGTCAACTCGACCCTGGCGGACTGGAAGTTATGGATGCTGACTTGGGGGGATTCGCGGCAGCGCTTACTTCGGCGAATCACACGCTCAAACGTGCTCTGACCGACCCGCGCCTGTTCAGCGGAATCGGCAACGCTTATTCGGACGAGATTCTGTTCGAAGCTCGGCTGTCGCCTCTGGCATTGACGCAGAAGCTGAAGCCAGAAGAGATCGAGCGCCTTTACCGGGCAGTCCGGAAAAGCCTGAACGACTGGGTCGACCGCCTGCGCAAGGAAACTGGGGACGCGTTTCCGGAAAAGGTCACTGCCTTCCGCCCCGGCATGGCCGTTCATGGACGCTACAGAGAGCCCTGTCCGCGCTGTGGGGCAAAGATCCAGCGGATTCGTTACGCCTCCAACGAAACGAATTACTGTCCCAGTTGCCAGACCGGAGGGAGACTGCTTGCGGACCGTGCCCTGTCCCGATTGCTGCGCGAAGACTGGCCGAAGACGCCAGAAGAGATGGAGATGCTGACACGGGGCGACAGAATCAAATGACAGGGCCTCATTCCCCAGGGACGACCGCCTTAGAGCGAACCCGCCTGTCGATGCCCCTTGACCGCGCCCACGGTCACAGCGTAGTCTCGCCTGCAAAATTTCACATCTGTTCCTGCACCCTGAAGGAGGCTGCGAATGGTCTCACTTGCTGCTCTGTGGCTCCCGATTGTGCTGTCTGCAGTGATCGTCTTTGTCGCCAGTTCGCTCATGCACATGCTGCTGACTTACCACAAGAGCGATTACAGTCAACTTCCGGACGAGGACAAGGTCCGCGAGGTGTTGTGCCCCGCGAACCTCAAGCCGGGTCTCTACATCTTCCCTTATTGCACGCACAAGGACATGAAGTCGCCGGCGTTGCTGGAAAAGTACAAGCAGGGTCCCGTAGGATTCCTCACGATCCTGCCTAGCGGGCCGCCGAACATGCCGAAGTTCCTGATCCAGTGGTTCGTGTTTTGCCTGCTAATTGGATTTTTCGTGGCCTATCTGACGGCACACACGGTCGATTTCGGGGCGCACTACCTGAAGGTATTTCGAGTCGCGGGCACGGCTGCCTTCCTGGCTTACGGGCTGGGAAACCTGAGCAATGGGATATGGAAGGGGCAACGCTGGTCCGCAACGATCAAAGAAGTGATTGACGGTCTGGTTTACGGATTGCTGACCGCAGGCTGCTTTGGCTGGCTCTGGCCGCGCTAGGCCCGCGAAGAAACAAGGCCCCGCTCTGGCGAGCGGGGCCCATTGTGGGACCTCTAGGCTGCGATTCTGGCGCGCCGCGGTCGTGAACGGACGAGTTTGTCTCTCTGGGCACGCAGTCGCTGTTCGCTGCGATGCTGGCGGCGATCCTCTTTTGCGAAGGCCTTCTTCTTTTTCTCTGAACCAAATACCTGGCTCCACTTCCCGTTCTTGAAGACGATCTGGTATCCGCCGGAAAGGATCTGAAAGGGCTTGTTGACTTTGTCCATCTGATCGAAGCGCACCGATCCCGCGGGATGGAACACCTCGAAATACGATGGATACACGAAGTCACTCATGGGAATACCGTCCACGTCAAAGCTGAGGGCTTCGACCGGATCGGCGCTCTCATAGGCATAGACGAGCTTGGCGTTGGGCCCTGTGGTCATGAGGTTGATGGCAGGATCAACCAGCATTTCAACCAGTTCATGCGAGGCTGAAACACTGACCAGGTCGTTGTTTTCCAGTGTGGTCCGGACAAAGACTTTGGAAACAGGAAAACCGTCCGGAGTCAGGTCGTGATAGGCGAGAGCACCGGCCTGGTCGGCATCGTCGAGGAACACCATCGCCCAAGCCCCTTTTTGGAAACCGTCGGTCTTGACAAGTTTCGCCGGCGTGCCCCAGATCGGAACGATGAAGTCATCTATGTAGGTCTGCATGGCGGCAACCAAAGCGTCATAGTCGACTTGCAGATCAACGGTGGCCTGGTTAAAGCATGCAATGGTTGGAATTTCCCCTTGGTTAAACGCGCCAAGAATGGGTCGAGGAGACATGGGAACCTTCCTTTCGAGGTTGCAAAGTGGTGTGGTTACAGCGTGCAGGGCCCCGGAACCCGAGGGGAAGTGAGGGTGATTATGAGCGCGTCTGGCATAGGTGTCAACGGCCTTTGCCTAAGCGACTGTGCGGGTCGATCGCTGAGGATGCGCGCTACTTTGTACCTTCGTAACTTGCCGCTACATGCACAACCGCTGAATATGACTCGATCTGGGGTGTATCCCCGCGTGTGAGAGGACAGCCTAAGTCGCGGGGACGGGTTTCCATACAACAAGGAGAAAAGAGAATGAGAACCAGGATTTTGGTTGCAGCCCTGGCATGTCTGGCGGTAGGGGCATCCGCACAGCAATCGGAAAAGAAGACTGACCAACCGGCCAGCCATGAAGTTAAGGCGCCGCGAGACATGGCAACCGGCCAGGCTTCTGGTCGCAAGATGAACCAGCAAGCGGAAGAGCAATCTAGCCAGCCTGCCACGGCACGCGAAGCCGGGAGCGGCATGGCAACTGGCAAGAAGACCGCCACTAGCGGCGATCCGCACGTACAGAACGTATCGACCGGGGACACCAACGGCGATCAGACGGCCGTCCGCGAGAGCCCTTCCAAGGCTTCGCTCGGAAAAACCTCGGTGGCAACCGGCGACGTCGATGGCGACGGCAAGGCGGACAAAGCAGCAGGCAGCAGCAGCGACGTAAAATCGCCGCGTGATGCTGCTACGGGCCAGACCAGCGGGAAGCGGCAGCATGGGACCGTGAAAGTCACCAAGGACGCTGAGGCTCCATCCGCACCCAAGAACTAGCTCTGTAAACTCCGTGTTTCTGATCCGGGCTCCGCTTATCCGCGGAGCCCCTCGTTTCTAGGCAAGATTTTGATCTTATTCTTCGTAACCAGATTGATACGTGAAACATTTTCCATCTTGCAGACAACAAGTTCCGCCCTACTCTAATCGCATGCCACGGATGGAAAACATCGAAGCATTGCAGCGGGCTTCGCTGCGGTTCAAGGCCCGAGACCTGGACGGACATCTGGAACTGTATTCTCCGTCTGTGATCCACCATGGATTTTCCAGTCGCATCCGCCCCGGCGTGCCCGGCCTGCGTGATCATTACACGAACTTGTTGAAGGGCTTTCCCGACATGCGGGTGGACATTGACGACATCATCGCCGACGGCGAGAAAGTAGTGCACCGGTTTACATTTAACGGGACGCACAAGGGAGAATTTCTGAAAATCCCGGCGACGGGGAAGACGGTGCGGACGTCTGGAGTGCATATTCATCTTTTCAGCGGAGGAAAGTGCGCGGAGGTTTGGCAGATTCTCGACACCTTCGGATTTCTGTCGCAGATCGGAGCGGTGCCGCAGTTACGAGAGATGCGATAGAGCCGTCGCGGCGCCTACTTTGCCGTCGTATTGCCGATGCCGAGCAGAATTTTCATGATCTCGTTAGCCAGGGCGGAAGAGTCGGCATCTTCCATATTGATCAGAACAACAACAGCAGTTTTCCGCTCGGGAACCAATATCAGGGAGGTACTGGTTCCCTGCTGCCCGCCATTGTGTCCGACGTCAGGCACCCCGAGATCGTGTCCGACACCCCAGCCCAGGCCGTAGCCGGTGGGTTTGCCGTCACCGGCATCGAGCGAAGTCCACATCAGGTCCCGAGTGGAGTGCTGCACAATACGGTCGTTGAGCATGGCAACAGCAAACTGCGCCATGTCTTCTGCAGAAGAGAGCCAGCCGCCGCCGGCAACCTTGTAGCTAGAGTCGAGAAAGTCGGCGTTCAGAACGTGTTCTGTCTTGTCTTTCTGATAGAAGCGCGTGCGATAAGGAATGATGGCAAAGCGGTCGTCCGTCACGGTGTGGGTCATGCCGGCGGGCTGCAGAACGTCTTTGCGAACAAAATCCACGTATTTCTCGCCGGAGGCCCCTTCGATAGCGCACGCGACGAGCGTGAAACCTTGCGTGGAGTAGTGGAAGGCGGCGCCAGGCTTATCGACCAGGGGGTCCGCGGCAAAGAACTTCAGTCCGGACTGAACCGTGTCGTCGAAGTGGCGGGTGTTGCCGATTTCGGGATCATCCTGTGATCCTGACTTGTAGTGACGAATGCCACCGAGATGTCCCAGCACCTGGCGCGTGGTAATGACGGCGTCTTTTTGCGGAAACGCCGGACAGTACTTCTGTACAGGAGCATCGAGGTCGAGCTTTCGTTCCTGCCACAGCACCATAGCCGCGGTAGCGGTGATTGGTTTGGAGATCGACCCCAGGCGGTAGAGTGTCTGTGAGGTGGCAGGAACGAAATTTTCAAGGTCGGCCATGCCGAACCCCGCCGACCACTCGTAAGCGCTATTCTCAACGACAGCCACGGACACGCCCGGCGCGCTCTTTGCGGCCATGAAGCGGGCAACGGCGGCTTCAATCTGCTTCTGCTTCTCCGGGGCGAGCTTTGCATCCTGAGCGCCGGATAGGGCAACAAGCAGGAGGACCAGGATTACGGCGAGCAGCGGTTGAGCATGACGTGGCCGGCTATTGTTGCGCCCACTTCGGCACGCGCGCATCGTAGCTCCTTGATGGAAATGCCGAATAGTATAGCCGCAAGTTCGCCTCACGCAGGCTGCATGCTGTGCCCTAAATCACAGACAAGAGCGTTGACCAAGCCTAAGTTTTGAGCTGGCTTCGGGCGGCATTGCATCTGAGCCACGCATCTGTAACGACTATTGCCGCGAGGAGTCTCCTTATGTTGATGGCATCGGAATTGAAAGCGGGAATGGTGATCCGGATCGAAGGTCAGATTTACAGGGTCCTGGACGTTGAGAGCAAGGCGGGGGCCGCGAAACTCGGGGGCGTGGTCAAGGCAAAATTGAGCAACGTCCGCAGCGGACGCATGTGGGAACCGCATCTCCGGCCGCAGGAGCGCATAGAGGAACTCCAGGTTGAGCGGCAAATGCTGGAGTTTCTGTTTCGCGAGGGGGACGTGTGTGTCTTCATGAACCCCGATACCTACGAGCAGATCCAGATCGCGCGGGAAATACTGGGACCCGCCGAGCAATTTCTTCAGGCGGGAATGGAGGTGCCGGTAGAATTCTCGGAGGAGGCGCCCATCAGCGCCATTTTGCCGGACATCATGGAGGCGCGAGTTTCGGAAACAGCGCCACCCACGCGCTCCCAGCAAGATAGTGCATGGAAAGAAGCCAAGCTCGACAATGGCGTAGTTATCCGTGTTCCGCTCTTCATCGGTTCAGGAGACAGTGTGCGCGTGGACCTGCGGACCGGGCGCTATCTAGAGCGGGCGCACGCGGAACGAAAACGAATTGCGTAGAGGCGCTCCCGGAACAATCGGAGGACCAGCATGCTCGAGATCAAAGCTGTGCGGATGGAGTTTCCAGCCGATGCCAACATCATCCTCGGCCAGTCGCACTTCATCAAGACAGTTGAAGATCTTTATGAAGCAATCGCGACCACTGTACCGCAGGCCAAGTTCGGTCTGGCTTTCAATGAAGCTTCCGGTGCGTGCCTGACGCGATCAGAAGGAAATGAAGAAGCGTTGCGAGATGTGGCTGTCCGCAATGCGCAGGCGCTTGGCGCCGGGCACACTTTTGTGGTCGTCATCCAGAATGCTTATCCGATTAACGTGCTGAACGCGATTCGGAATGTTCCTGAGGTCTGCGGCATTTTTTGCGCCACCGCGAATCCAGTTGACATCATTGTGGCGGAACGTGAGCAGGGTCGCGGCATTCTGGGTGTCATAGACGGAAGCTCCCCGAAAGGAGTTGAGGGGCCCAGCGACATCGCTTGGCGACGCGACCTGCTGCGAAAAATCGGTTACAAGCGATAAAGTGCGATTTGCGCCCCACGGCGGCACAGAAGCCACTCGCCGGGCGGTGTTCGCGGATTCGTTGCAAATCTCCCTACAGCATGGCGCAAGCTTCGCTGACCTTCTCCACCATCGACTCCAGCAGCGACCGACGCTCCTGCAGAACCTTTTGCCTCTGCGGGTCCTTGGTGTTTGCCAACTCAGCGCGTGCGCCCTGTTGATGGGTGATGAGAACGTCCCGCAATTGATCGAGTTCGTCGGCATCAAGGCGGAGATCACGGGTCATCACGCGATCGAGTATGCCCGCGGGATCGCTCTGATTGAGAAGAATGTCGGCGAGAAGGTTGAGTTCGTCGGGCGAGAACTGCAGTTGCATAGAATTCTCCTTCCCGAGCGCGACATCGTCGTTTCGCGAGCGGCCGAGATTCTCCCTGCTTCAACCACGCACCGTGAGTACAGGGCAGGGCGCTGCGCTGATGACCTCGCTGGCTGTAGCCCATGGAACGTGCGACTCGATCGCCGGAAGTGCGGAGTGATGCACTCCCATCACGATCAGATCGGCTTGCTTCTCCTTTGCTGTGTCGAGAATGGCCGGCACGGCCAGTTCGAAGCGCACGACGTAATCTACGTTGCGGTTGTATTCCGGGAACTGAGCAACGAGTTCTCGTAGACGTTTCTGATAGCGCGGCACGACGTCGGCCTGCTGTTCCCAGGGAACCATGGGAAGCGCATGCAGGAAGACTAACGAGGACCGGTTTTCCTCGGCCAGCGAGAGCGCATAGGCCAAGGCATGAAGCGAACCGGCGGAAAAGTCGGTGGCGAAGAGAATTCGCTTTGGACACCATGCCTGGAACGGAACGGCATCCGATACCGGGCCGATGGTCAGAACCGGGCAGGTAGCTCGGCGGAAAATCTGCTCCGCCATGGATCCGGCAAACACTTTGCGCAATCCTTTGCGTCCATGCGTGCCGAGTACGATCAGATCCACACCCTCGTGCGCGATGAGGTCGGCGATAATCTCGAGCACATTACCCCGCTCCAGCACGAATTCGTGGCGGACCCCGGCAAAGACATTGCGATCCGCGTAGCCTTGCATACCGCGCTTCGCATCTTGCCAATCGAGATCCACATCGATCGGTGGTGGAGAAGGAGTGATTCCGGCCAAAGGTTCGATTGGCACGGCGTGGGCCACGATCACCTTCGCGTCGGGGTTGTGTCCGAGGCTCAGCACGTACGGCAGGGCCGCCTCGGAAATGGGTGAAAAGTCGGTAGCGAACAGAATGGTCTTGAAGGTAAGACGGGTACTTGCCTGGGAAGTCGTCATGACGCCCTCCTCTCAGGCGAACAGGTGGGTTTCAACTTTCTTATACTCGCCAGCCGCCGGTGAGACAGTGATTAAAGTCACGCGCTCGCGTGAGAAGGCGGGGTTAAGACCTCGCTTTGAGAGGGTCTAGGTATTTGCCGTCAACTGCTGCCGCGCGTCACGCACAACGGCGACAAACCGTCTTGCTGCCTCGGTGATTCCCGCAGTGACACCGGATTTCAGCGCGGACCCTGAAACCAGTTCGCCGCCAACACCGAGAGCGACGGCTCCAGCACGAATGAAATCGGCTGCGGTCTGCAGGCTCACTCCTCCGGTAGGGACCATGGGAACGTCCGGAAAAGGGCCCCTGAGGGCAGTGATGTACTTGGCTCCGCCGACTGCACCGCAGGGGAAGATCTTGACCATATCGGCGCCGGCCTTGCGAGCGGCGATGATCTCGGTTGGAGTGAGGGCGCCGGGAATCACAAGCACGTCTTTCGATCGGACGAGCTTGACTGTCTCTGCATCGAATCCCGGACCAACGACAAACTGAGCACCCGCATCCATGCAGCGCTGGGCGGTGTCGGCGTCGCATACGGTGCCCGCCCCGATGAGGATGTCATGGCCCATGCTTCGCGCTAGGGCAGCGATCACATCGACCGCGCCAGGCACCGTCATAGTGATTTCGACAATGGGGATTCCGCCCGCACAAACGGCCTCGGCGGCGCGCAGCGCCAGTGTGGGTGAGGAGGCGCGCACAACTGGAATGATTCCGATTTCAAGAATCCGTTCTTGGGCTTGTTCCCGCGTCATGGTAATCGCTTTCCAGCTAGCGCGCGATGCGCGCGCCCACTCCTCGCATAGCCTGTGCTACTTCCTTCAACGTCACCATCGTCGTGTCACCCGGAGTGGTCATGGCAAGGGCACCGTGCGCCGCACCGCAGTCGATCGCCCATTGCGGATCCTGGCCAGCAAGGAAGCCGTAAATCAGGCCCGAAGCAAAGGAGTCGCCACCACCGACGCGGTCGAAAATCTCGAGGTTCTCGCGATGTCTCGCTTCGTAGAAAGCGCCGTCGCACCAGCAGATCGCTCCCCAGTCGTTTACGGTCGCGGTCTTGGCCTTGCGTAGCGTCGTAGCCACTACCTGGAAGGGAAATTCCTTTCTCACTGTCTCAATCATCTTCTTAAAAGCTTCAGCTTCGACGATGGCGATGTGTTCGTCGAGGCCGGAGACTTCGAAACCGAGGGCGGCGGTAAAATCTTCCTCGTTGCCGAGCATGACGTCAACCAGGGACGCGAGGCGGCGATTGACTTGTTGGGCGCGCGATTTGCCGCCGATTCCCTTCCACAGGGACTCGCGGTAATTAAGATCGTAGGAAACGATTGTGCCATGCTTGTGGGCGGCCTCCATGGCTTCCATGGCAACATCCGGAGTTGTGTCAGAGAGGGCGCAAAAGATCCCGCCTGTGTGAAACCAGCGAGCGCCAAGTTTGCCGAAGATTTCGTCCCAGTCAATCTGACCGGGCTTGAGGTGGGAAGCTGCGGTGTGGCCGCGATCCGAGCAGCCGAGAGCTGGCCGGATTCCGAAACCGCGCTCGGTGAAGTTCAGACCGTTACGAACGGAACGTCCGACACCGTCGTATTCCTCCCAGCGGACAAGAGACGGATCGACTCCACCTTGGTAAATGAGATCCTGAACGAGGCGGCCTACGGGATTGTCGGCGAAGGCTGTGACGATGGCGGTGTCGAGGCCGAAGCAGCGTTTCAGACCGCGCGCTACGTTGTATTCACCTCCGCCTTCGGAGACTTCGAAGTTTCGGGTGGTCCAGATCCGCCGGTGGCCGGGATCGAACCGAAGCATAACCTCGCCTAGTGCGACCTGGTCCCAGCGGCATTCCTCTTTCGGTTTGATCTTCAGTGCCATATGCGTTGCCCAATCGACAAAAAGCATTAAACCACGGAGGACAGGGGGGGCGCAGGAAGCACCCCCGATATCAAATCATCGCCACCGGTTGCAGTCGGGGCGTCAGTGAATGAATCACAAGCAATGCGAGCAAGTAAATGAATGCGGCGATGAAAAAAATCGAGGCGTAGCTGTGCGTCAGTTGCAACAGAAATCCGGTAAATGTCGCGATCAGGGCGCCACCAATGGCACCACCGAAGCTTCCGATGCCGACCACAGAGGCGACGGCATTTTTCGGAAACAGGTCGGAACTAAGGGTGAACAAATTGGCGGACCATCCCTGGTGCGCCGCAACTGCGAGGCTGATCAAAGCAATCGATCCCCACAAACTGTGAACCCTCGCGGCCGCCACGACGGGAACGATTGCGAGAGCGCAAATCAGCATAGCCGTCTTCCGGGCGCGGTTGACTGGCCAACCCACTCTCAGGAAGCGCTCCGGCAACCAACCCCCGAAGATGCTGCCAACAGTGGCGGAATTGTAGATCACAACCAGCGGCAGCCCCAAACCAAGCAGCGACACGCCATGAACCGTCGAAAAGAATTTTGGAAGCCAGAAGAGGAAGAACCACCAAATGGGATCGGTAAGGAATTTGCCCAGAAGAAAAGCCCAGGTTTGGCGATGGATCAAGAGGTTCAACCAGGATAGCCACATCCCGGTCTCGCCAGGATCACTGAGGATGTAATTCAATTCGGCTGACGAGAGGTGAGGATCTTCCTGAGGTCTGCGATAGAGCATGAGCCAACAGACGATCCAAATCGCACTGAAGATGCCGGTAAACAGAAAGGCAAACTGCCATCCGAAGCGAAGAGCGATCCACGGCACGACAAGCGGGCCGATCGTGGCGCCTGCGTTGGTGCCGGAGTTGAAGATGCCGGTCGCAAGAGCACGCTCCTTCTTGGGAAACCATTCGGCCACTGTCTTGATGGCGGCGGGGAAGTTCCCGGACTCGCCCAGACCTAGTGCGAAACGAGCGATGCCAAACCCAAGGGGAGATCGCACGAGCGAATGCGAGATCGCCGCCAAACTCCAAATTCCAATCGCGGCGGAGTATCCAACACGCGTGCCGACCCGGTCGATGAACCGCCCCATGAGCGGCAAGCCGATAGCGTAGGCAATCAAGAAAGCTGCGCTGATCTGCGCGTATTGTTTTTCGTCCCATCCGATTTTGACTTGCAGCAAGGGTGCGAGCAATCCCAGAACCTGGCGATCGGTGTAGTTGATGGTGGTCGCGAAGAACAGGAGAGCGCAGATCAGCCAGCGGCGCCCGCCGACAGACGATTCCGGGTTTGACACGGGCGAGTTTGCGACAGGACTAGAAACGGCTGTCTCTCCGAGCTTAGATCAAGAGAATCTGGTCGTCACTGGCGCGATACGAGCGCGCTTCGAATCTACTGGTTGACGCCGCTGGCTAAGAACCCGCCATCGACTGCGAGCACGTGGCCGGTTACGAAACTCGCTGCTTCGGAGGCAAGAAAGACGGCCGCGCCAACCAACTCTTCAACCCGGCCGAAGCGATGCATCGGAGTCCGCATCAGAAGTTCCTCTCCCCGCGGCGTTCCGTCGAGCAGGGCGCGATTCAAGTCAGTGCGGAAGACTCCGGGGGCGATTGCGTTTACACACACACCATGCTGCGCCCACTCCACCGCCAGAGTCTTGGTCAGGGACACGACAGCTGCCTTGCTGGCAGCATAGGCGGCCACCTGGAAGAATCCAGTGGAGGATGCAAGCGAAGCAATGTTAATGATGCGCCCGTAACCGCGCTCGATCATGTGGCGTCCGAAAACCTGACATGCGCGAAGAGTACCGTTCAAGTTTGTCTCAATCACACGGTTCCAATCCGCCTCGCTCACGTCGAGCGTCGGGGCCTTCATCGTAATGCCCGCGCAGTTGACGAGGATGTCGACGGAGTCAAACTCGCGAAAAACGGCGTCCCGAAACCGTTCGACGTTGGCCAGTTCGGTGATGTCGCAAGCGGCAGCGATCGAGCGGCGGCCTAACTCTCCAATCTCCCCGGCGGCACGCTCCAGGTGATCCAGGCGTCGGCCGGTGGGGATCACGTCGGCTCCGGCCTCCGCCAGGCCTCTGGCTAGAGCAAGACCGATTCCTGAGGTGCCGCCGACGACGACCGCGGTCCTTGTTGTGAGATCGAGAATTGCCTTTCCCATGTAAGAAGGACAGCCTATTTTAAGTGCGATGGCGATGCTGCGACTGAATTACCTCCGCCGTCTCATCGGCGACTGAGTTTCGAGAAACCGGCAGGGCAAGATATTGACGAACATTCTCAAAGCATAGGTTACGCACCATGTTGCCGAGCAGGGACTCGTCATTCGGCAACTCGCCGTTTTGCATTTCCTGGCCGATCAGATTGCAAAGCAGGCGGCGAAAGTATTCATGCCGCGGGAAGGACATGAACGAACGGGAGTCCGTCACCATACCGATGAAACGGGCAAGAAGGCCTGTGTTGGAAAGCGCATTCAGCTGCGATTCGATGCCTTGTTTCTGATCGAGGAACCACCACGCGCTGCCGAATTGGACTTTCCCCGCGAGGGATCCATCCTGAAAGCTGCCGACGGCTGTGGCGAAGGCATAGTTATCGGCGGGGTTGACGTTATACACAATCATCTTCGGCAGGGCGTGTTCGCGTTCGAGCAAATCCATGTAGGCGCACAGGCGCGCGGCCTGGTCGTGATCACCGATCGAGTCGAAGCCAGTGTCGGGACCGATCTCTGCCGTAGCGCGTGAATTCACGGCGCGCAGCGCCCCGAGGTGAAGCTGCTTCGTCCAGCCTTTCTCGGCGTCCAGGCGGCCAAAGAATAGCATCATGAACGAGGCGAAGCGATCCTCCTCCTCAGGCGTAGCTGCCTGCCCGTCTCGCGCCCTTGCGAAGATCGTCGCGGCCTCCAACTCAGTACACGGTGTGGCATAGCAGTATGGCAAGCCGTGGTCGGACAGCCTGGCCCCATTGGCGTGAAAGACATCATGGCGCTGCCGGAGCGCTTGCAGGAACCCTGCGAGAGAATCGATCTCGCAGTTCGCCGTGCTGGCGAGGCGCTCGACCCAGGAGTTTAGAGCAGTTGGCACGCGAACCAGGAGGGCTTTGTCAGGGCGAAAGGCCGGAAAGACAGCGCACGACACGCTCGATGCCGCAAGTGCCCGGTGATGCGACAAGTCGTCGCAGGGATCGTCAGTGGTGCATAACGCACGGACATCGAATTTACTCAGAATTCCCTGCGCGGAAAGTTCTGCGTGCTGGAGTTGCTCGTTGGCACAATCCCAGACCCACTTGGCAGTGCTTTCATCAAGCAGTTTGTGGATGCCGAAATACCGCTTCAGTTCGAGATGAGTCCAGTGATAAAGGGGGTTGCGAAGGGTGGCTGGAACGGTGCGAGCCCAGGCAAGGAATTTTTCGTAGGGGCGAGCGTCGCCGGTACAGAACGGTTCCGCAACGCCGTTGGCGCGCATGGCCCGCCACTTGTAGTGATCGCCCTCGAGCCAGATCTCGTACAGGTTGCGGAAAGAGCGATCCTGGGCAATGTCGACTGGCGGAAGATGGGAATGGTAATCGAGGATGGGCTCGCGGGCGGCATAGCCGTGGTAGAGCCGGCGCGCACATTCGGAATGGAGCAGGAAATCTTCGTGGATGAAGTCCATCATTTGCTCCGCCCGTTCGTACCCCCGAACACCGGCGACGATTGAGTTATGCGCCAGGACCTGTGAATTCCCACTCTGCCCACCGTTCCTCTGTGACCGATGCGGGTCAAACTCAGCGCAGCGATGCGGATTCTCAGCGGATCCCTGCGAGAATGTCTACAGTCAGCTGGTCCAGTTTCTCGTATGGTAGACGCTTCCTCATGATGGCGTCTTTGTCGAACGAGTGCGCCAGCAAGGTCGCCGACCCCTGCTTGGAATAGCGTCCGACTGCCGGCGCTCCATTCGAATTGCTGGAGAGCTCCTTCAGAATCGCCTGAATCTCCTTGTCCGCGTTCCAGTGCGCAGCCTTCTCCTTTAAGATGAGATACGTGCGCATGCAGCCACGGGCAAAGTCCTTCACGCCATCATAATCTTCCGTGCGATAGGCGTGAGCGTCGAAGTGGCGCGGGCCTTGATAGCCGACGTCCTCGAGGAATTTCACCAGCCAAAATGCCGACTTCAGGTTCGCGGAACCGAAGCGAAGGTCCTGGTCATAGCGGCCCGGCATCTGGTCGTTGAGGTCGATGTGGAAGAGCTTCCCTGCTTCCCACGCCTGAGCCACTCCATGCATGAAGTTGAGTCCCGCCATGTGCTCGTGCGCTACTTCGGGATTGACTCCCACCATTTCCGGATGAGCCAGCGTGGGAATGAAACCCAGATAGTGGCCGGTGGTTGCCATATAGATGTCGGCCCGCGGCTCGTTGGGCTTGGCTTCGAGAGCAAACCGATATCCGTACCCTTGGTCGAGGCTATATTCGCAGAGATAGTCGACGGCCTCGCGCAGGCGCTTCACGGCCTCGTCGGCACGGCGGCAGGCGTCCGTTTCCGTGCCTTCGCGTCCGCCCCAAAGGACGAAGATCTTGGCGCCGAGTTCGGCGCCAATGTCCATGGCGCGCATGGTCTTCTGCACGGCATACGCCCGCACTTCCGGATCGTTCGAGGTGAATGCTCCGTCGCGAAAGACGGGGTGAAAGAAGAGAGAGACCGTCGCCATCGGGACGACGATGCCGTTCTTCTTACAGGCAGCCTTGAACTCGCGCACGATCTTGTCGCGCTCCGATGGAGTCGCTTCGATGGGCACCAAGTCGTTGTCGTGGAGATTGACTCCCCAGGCGCCGACTTCGCCAAGCATGGCGAGGTTGTCAACGGGAGAGAGGGTGGGGCGGACGGCATCCCCAAAGGGATCGCGGCCCCGGTTGGCAAGAGTCCAAAGGCCGAAGGAGAATTTGTGCTCCGGCTTCGGTTGGTAGGAGTTTGTCATCTGTTAAGAGTCCTGTATTTGAGATGGCACAAAAGCAGTACGAAAATACCGTCGAAGGCTGCAAGTGAAAGCTGACGACGTGAACGTTTACGAGAGTTTTCCGTTTCCTAGCCCTTGATATTGTTCGGAGACCGCATTTATTGCGACCAACGATGATACACGAAGCCAGCTCTTGTGCGGCAAGGAGAGGCCCCCTGCTAGGAGTGGCGTGGCACGACGCAAATCGGTGCGGGCGCGCCAGGTTCGACGCGCCCGAGTGTACGAGAATCGATCAGAACGTCAGCTTTGCCGCCAGCCACATGGTTCGATTTCCCGGGTCGGGCCCAAAGAAGCCGCCCGGCGTGAGTGTGCCTGTTATTACACCGAAGTTGTTGTTGCTTCCGGTGTCGCACAACTGGCCGCTGCCCGGAAACGGGCCTTCCACCGTTGCGCTACCGGGGCAGGAGAGGTTGGGGTTGGCGAAATGGGGCGTGTTGGTCAGGCTGAAAGCATCGGCGCGTACCTGCAAGGTGAATCGTTCCGTCAGCTTGAAGTTGCGGGCTATGCTCAGATCCATCTCGAAGTATCCCGGACCGCGGAACTCATTGCGGTTGGTATTTCCGTAATGAGCATTGTCCGGACTCGTAATCAGGGGTGCCGCAAAAGCGCTCGCGTCGAAGTAGTGGCAACTGCCGTCGTCTTGCGCACAGGTCTGGCCGGTGCGCGGCGGTTTGCCATTGGTGATGTGGAAATGGCCAACAAGATCGGCGGTTTGTCCGGAGCCGTTCGCGTTCAGATTGCCGCCTGCGCCGACGGTTATTGGCAGTCCGGTGAGATAGCTGATGACGGGACTGATCTGCCATCCTCCCAGGATGTGATTTGCAACGCCGCTCTCCGCCCAGCGCTGTCCTTTGCCGAACGGCAGGAAGAAGACACCGTAAATCTTGATGTTGTGGGTGCGGTCAAAATCAGCCACCGCGCGGTCCTTGCTCCAGAAATCAGGATGCGGGAATCGCAAACCAGACAGATCCTCATTCCCCTGGTAGTCGGTGGCCTTCGACCAAGTCCACACGAAGCCTGCCGACGATCCCCCGGTAAACCGTCGTGTAATCTTGGTCTGCAGCGAATCGTAATAGTTGTTTTTGAATGGTTGTAACTCGTTAATCGTCCCCGTGTAGTTCTGACCGAGGGCAACGCTAAGCAATCCGCCAGCGGTGCCGCTTCCCGGCAGCGAGGGGTTGGCATTCATATTCACCAACGGCCGGATGCCACGTGCGCCTACGTAGCCCGTTTCGATAACGAGTCCCTTTACCTCCTGTTGAACCATAAAGTTGAACGAGTTGATGTACCCACGTTGGAAGGGATTCGGAATGGTCGTCGTGCCCGCGCTGGTGGGCAGTGCGAGGCTGCCGCTGCTCAGATCTGGAAGGGGCAGCAACTGGACACCGGTCGGGACGGAGTAGCTACCCCCACCCAACCCAGTGCCGTTCAGGCCAGTCAGGCTGGCAGCAGGAATGAAGTCTGCGGTACTGGCCGGCTGATTCGTCACGATGACCACGGACGGATAGGCGTTCCGAAAGTACCGCCAGTTATTGGGATCGGCGCTTTGACCGTAGCCGGCACGAATCACGGTCGATGACGTGAGGCGATAGGCTGCGCCAATGCGAGGGAGGAACTGGCCGTGTCCGACGTCGATGCCGTCGTTACGCGGAGTGCTGCCGTAACCGCCCAGCAGAACGTTGCCCGTACTTAAATCGAGGTAACGGAGTCCTTTGTCATTGTCGCTGTAGCCGAACGGATAGAACTCCCAGCGAACACCCAGGTTTAAGGTCAGTTTGGGAGTTACCTGCCATTGATCGCGCACGTACCACGCCCACTGAGACCATCGAAGAGCAATCGGGTTGAAGAGTTGGGTCGCTTTCCCCGTCGAACTCGGCAAGCCGAGCAGGAAATCAGCCCAATCGTTGAACCAACTCGGTGTGGTCCCCTGCTGAGAGGTGATGTTGCCATTGAACCGCAGTGTGCCGCGGGCCGTCTGGAATGCCGCGCCCTGCGGCTGGAAGTGGTTGATCTGTCCATGGTTCCATTCGATGCCGCCGCGCAGGGTGTGCTTTCCATGGATCCAGCTCAGGTTGGCTCCGCTGACCCACTGGTTGTCGCGGAACAGAAATGGATTGCCGGTGTTCGGGTTCCCCAGATTCGCACCCACGGAATTCCCACTTGCATCTAGGAATTGAAACGACGGAAGCCCGTTGTAGAGGAACGAATCTCCGCCGGGCACGCCATCGCCATTCGTGCCGGGAATACCGAGCAACTCAAGACCTTTAGGCGAGCCGAGATCAAATTCGGCCCCCAGGCGTTGCCGCGTGAACCCGAAGTTCCAATCCAGCAACAGGTTTGGATTGAATGTGTAGGTCGCGCCCAAGCCCACACTCTGAATCAACCCAGGAGCATTGCCCAGCTGCCCGCCATTGGTCGCGTCACCACCTGCATCTCCGAGCAGTGGCGGATCGAACACAAGGCTCTTGGAGAAGCTGTAGCGGGCGAAGACCATCGACTTTTGACTGGGAACATAGTTGACTTTGATATCGGCGGTATCGCGGTTGAATTTCGCCGTGCCGCTGCCGGAGAAGTTATTCAAATCGTTTGAGGTGTCGATAACTTGATCGATTTTCGGCTGCAATAAGGTGATCATTGCGACTGTCGCCGGATCGAACCGGTCAGGACAGATGACGTTCAGCACGCCGTCACACGAGATCTGCTGCTTGCCCGCTCCATGGGCGTCGCCGGTGGCGGGATCATAGATGATGGGGTCCCCCGGCAGACCGCGGAAATCACCTTGCGCCATGGCGGCCGTCGGCAGGGTCCGGGTCAGGGGCCCAGCTAGTCCGCGCTGCGTGGTCCGCTCGTAGTCTCCGAAGAAAAAGAGTTTGTTTTTTATGATTGGACCACCGAAAGTACCGCCGAACTGGTTTTGGTTATTCCGGTTGATCTTTGGGAATCTGGTCTTGTCGGTCTGGAAGTAGTTCCGGGCGGCGAAATTCTGATCGAAATGAAACCAATGACCGCTTCCGTGGAACTGGTTCGTACCAGATTTGATCTGGACGTTCACAGCAGCGCCGCCGGCCATGCCCTGCTCGGCGTCGAACGCGTTGGTTACGACGTTCACTGTCTCGATCGCGTCAGCAGGCGGAACATACGCGACGTTCGCCGGTAGCCAGACGTAAGCGTCCTGAGCGCCGTCAATTCGCGTGTTGTTGGTCTGATTGGATTGCCCGTTGACATTCGCGTTGATCGCACGCTGCGGGTTGCCGGCAAGCGAGTTGGTCTCCGCAGTCAGTCCGACACCGGGGATGATGCGCAGCAACGATTGGAAATTCCGTCCCTGCGTCCCCGCGTCGGGCAGACTGTCGATCTGCTGCGCGTTGAGGTCGGTGTGCACGTCTGCTTTGTCCGTCTGAAGGATTGGCGCCTCCGACGTAACCGTCACGCTCTCGTTCACTTTGGCCAACGTGAAAGAGACGTCCACGCGTCTCACGGTATTCACGATCACCAGCACGTTCTGATTTTCCTGCTTGGCAAAGCCCGGAGCCGTGATGGTGATCGTGTAGGTACCCGGCAGAACGGTCACGAACCGATAGATGCCATTGCTGTCGGCCGTGGCTTCCTGCGCTGTACCGGTGTTCACGTTGCGCGCTTCCACTTTCGCGCCAGCCACGGCGGCTCCGTTCGGATCGGTGATATTTCCAGTCAGAGAACCGTACAGGACTTGAGCGTGACTGGCGAGTTGGAGCGTCCCTAGAAAGAACACCAACAGGGCGAAAGTATATTGTTTGATACTCATACTAAATAGGCGCGCCTGACGCTGGGCGTGATTCGACATGGAATGCCTCCTCTTGGAAAGCCTCTAGTTTGTCCGTGGGCGGCTCGGCCCACGGCACTTGCTGGTTCCCGAGCTACTGCGTACGAACGCGAACACGTTCGGCTGCGCGCGGACGCGCAGACGAAACATGTCCGGATGGCCCAAAATGCTTTTGCAATACCAACGCGACGGTTCCACGCAGTCGGGCCATACGCGGTTCCGCAGCCGCCGGCCGGACACGGGGAGGATCGCCCACCAGTGATGCGGCGGCTACCTCGGCTTCAATGATCGGGCCCAAGCGCTTCCACTGACGGGTGAATTCACCGACCAGCACAATCTCCTCGGGCGCTACTCCCGCCACGAGCATCCTCATGCCGCGACCGATAGCATGCGCCATCTTCTCCAAAGCCCGTGTGGCCAAAGCATCCCCCGCATCGGCCAGTGACAGAAGATCCTGAAAGCCTGGGCCATTGGCTGACGCCCCGGACTCCTGGTAGTAGCGGACGGCGGCGCGATTGGACGCGTACACTTCCCAGCAGCCGCGACCGCCGCACGTGCATTCCGGGCCGTCCGGATCGATCGGGGCGTGGCCAAATTCACCCGCCATCCCATTGCGGCCCTTGACCAGTTGCCCATTGCTGAAGATTCCTGTCCCCAAGCCTTCCGAGACCGTGACAACTACCAGATCACGTACTCTTTCCCCTTGTCCGAACCACACTTCCGCAAGAACACAAGCATTCGCAGCGTTTTCCAGGTCTACGCGCATGCCGGTCGCCTTCTCGATGGGGCCTTTCAGTTCGAATTCAGGCCAGTGCAGGTTTGGGGCAAACACGATATGGTGTGTGACCGGATCAAATCGTCCGGGCACGCTAATGCCGATGCCTTCAAAAATCAAGTTCGAATGCACTTCCATCAGGTGACGCATTCTTGCGCCCAGGTCCGTGACCGCTGTCCGCGGGTTTTGGGGAGTTGGAATGGCTTGGTGGGAAAGGAAACGCCCGTTGACATCAGCTACGGCTAAGGTTATTTCGGTCGGTCGTATGTCCGCGACCAGGATGCCGCGCCGGTCATTTAGACGCAGATACGTCGGCCGGCGGCCCCGCGGAAGTCTTCCTGTGGGACCATATACAACCCACTTCTCGCGGATTAGCTGCTCAGTAATCAAAGAAACGGTACTCCGCTGCAAGCCGGACACCCGCGCCAGGTCCGCCCGCGAGATGGGCTGCCGCTTGCGAATGAGATTCAGCACGACTCCGCGATTAATGGTTCTGGCGGTCTCACTCGAAGCAACCTGCGTGTTCGTAAAATCGATCTGGCGCATATGTGCATCGACTCAGCCCTTGCTAGGGCGGCGCTCCAAGGGCGACAATGAGCGTCCAGTGTGGCGCATTTTTGTGGCGGTAGCGCAATCCCAGACTTGCTTTTGTGTTCGCACGGCAATAAGTTTGCGGCACGAACTATATGCGTGGGGCTGGACGCTGTCAAGTAAGATTTCGCCCATCGATGTCAATTTTTTGCTACCTTCGGGCCAACTATGAGTTCTTGTATCTTAAGGGATTTCGAAGCTAACAATATGGATTTGAGGATTTCATAATGAAAATTGTCGATGCAAAAGTCATCATCTGCTGCCCCGGGAGAAACTTTGCCACTCTCAAGATCACCACGGAAGACGGAATCTACGGGCTCGGCGACGCCACGTTGAATGGACGCGAACTGGCGGTTGCGTCCTATCTCTCCGACCATGTTATTCCATTACTCATCGGCCGCGACGCGCGGCGGATTGAAGATAACTGGCAGTACTTCTACAAGGGCGCATATTGGCGGCGCGGCCCCGTAACCATGACCGCGATCAGCGCCGTGGATACCGCATTATGGGACCTCAAGTCCAAGAGTCTCGGCGTTCCCCTCTATCAATTGCTGGGTGGCGCTTCGCGGGAAGCGGTCTTGGTCTATGGGCACGCGAGTGGTGACGACCTCGAACAGACCGTCGAGGCCGTCGCCCAATACATCAAGCTCGGGTACAAGGCAATTCGCGCCCAGTCGGGCATTCCCGGCCTGGCGAGCACCTACGGTGTCGGCCGAGGTGCGATGCATTACGAACCTGCGGAGAAAGACTCGCCTCCGGAAAACCGTTGGTCGTCAGAGCACTATCTGGATTTTGCACCGCAGCTCTTTGCCCGGTTGCGGAAGGAGTTTGGATCGGAGATTCACCTGCTGCATGATGCGCATCACCGGCTGACGCCAATCGAGGCGGCGCGACTGGGGAAGGAATTAGAGCCGTATCACCTGTTTTGGCTGGAGGATCCCACTCCGGCGGAACTGCAGGAGAGCTTCCGGCTGATCCGGCGGCACACCACTACCCCGCTGGCGGTGGGCGAGGTTTTCAATACGATTTTTGACTGCCAGCAGCTGATTCAGGAACAGCTGATTGACTACATTCGTACAACGGTGGTGCATGCGGGAGGCATCACGCATCTGCGCAAGATCGCCAGCTTGGCGGAGCTGTATCAGGTGCGTACGGGATCGCATGGCGCTACGGATCTTAGCCCCGTATGTATGGCCGCGGAGCTACACTTCGATCTCAGCGTTCACAACTTCGGGATTCAGGAGTATATGCGGCACACGCCGGAGACCGACAAAGTGTTCCCACATGCCTACTCGTTTGAGGGCGGCTTCATGCATCCGGGAGAAGCGCCGGGGCTCGGGGTGGATATTGATGAGGCGTTGGCAGCGAAATATCCCTATGAGCGAGCGTATTTGCCGGTGAATCGGAAGCTGGATGGGACGATGCATTCGTGGTGATCCGGAAAGCCTTCGCTAACAGGGGCACACAAAACAGTCCTGCCGCTCGCGTTGGGGAGCGAGGTCGCCCCCCCATGACCGGCAGCGGCGCGGCGGCGTTACGGTTGGAAAGAGAAGTTTGAAGCGTTAGTGCGCTTTAGTTTTTGTTCGACACGTTCACAACAGCGTCAAATGCGGGCTTCGGCTTTCCGCTCCGATCGAACAGCAAGGGGTAATTAGTTCTTCCTTTGATGGGCCAATCGTTCTTCCAGGAGTCGGCGTCGGTCACGCCCCAGAACGTAACGCGCTCGACCACGTCCTGGTGTTTCAGGAAGACGCCGAACAGGTCCGCATATCGCTTTGCCAATTCGCGCTGAACTGAAGCGGGCAGGCTAGAGGCATAGGGGTTCAGTTCGGGGCGAGACGCGAGTTTGAGCGAGACATCCGCACTGCCGCTCTTCGCCGCCGCGGGCAGAACATCGATGTCCAGCTCCGTGATCATCACCTTCACTCCCAGGCTGGCAAATGCGGCAATCGTTGCGTCTTCCTGCTCGGGGGTGGGCCAGGTCAAGTTGTCGTGACCCTGAATACCAACGCCCGTCACCATGACGCCGCGCTCGCGCAGTCGCTTGATGAGATCGACGGCGCCGTTTCGCTTCGATTCATTCTCGAGAGAATAGTCGTTGTAGTAGAGCTCGGCGTCGCGATCGGCCTCATGCGCAAATTCGAAGGCCTTTTCGATGTAGTCGGGGCCGATGATTTTCATCCACGGCGTCTGGCGGAGAGTACCGTCTTCGTCGAGCGCTTCGTTGACGACGTCCCAGCCCCTGATCCGTCCCTTGTAGCGACCGACGACGGTAAGAATGTGCTCGCGCATGCGGTCGAGAAGCTGGTCACGCGTCAGCGGTTGCCCTTTGTCGTTCTGGAAGACCCATGCCGGAGTCTGGTTATGCCAGATGAGCGTGTGGCCGACGATGAACATGTGGTTCTTCTCGCCAAAGGCGACATATTGATCCGCGGGAGCGAAATTGTATTTGTCGGGCTGCGGATGGACGGCCTCCCACTTCAAGACATTCTCCGGGGTAATCGTGTTGAACTGGGTTTTCACAATGGCGGCCCCGCGAGCATCCTGCTCGGAGAACTGGCGCTCGTTAACGGCAGCGCCAATCAGGAACGATTTCTTGTAGGTGTCTTTCAGCGAGGGCGTGGACTGAGCGCCTATCTGGACAGCGACAGCAATTGCCAAAGCCAATAAGAAGACGGATCGGGTCGACATAGTCCACCTCAGGAAGTGGCCGTGACAGGGTTGGGGGCCGCATATTGCTTGCGCCGCTCCGTGAGTTCGTTTTGCATCTGCTGGTTCATCGCCTTGCCGATCGGATAGATGATCAGGCAGACAAGACCGAGCGCAAAGAACGCGGCGGGAAAAACGCTGGCGCCGAGACGGATACCCAGCAGAGCATGTGGCGTTTGAACCTCGTTCGCCTTATACCCGTAGGCGTCAATCACCGATGCACTGAGCGCTCCCCCAAGGCCCAGACCCGCCTTCAGCGCGAACAGAATGCCGGCGAACATGAAGCCGGTGGCGCGGCGGAAGTTTTTCCACTCGGAGTAGTCCGCCACATCGGCGATCATCACCCAGAGCAGTGGAACGGTAGGCCCCCAGCCCACTGCCCAAAGGATGTTCAGCCAGAACAGTGGGGCAACAGCAGTTGGAGTGATCCAGAACACCAGCACCGTAGCCAGGGACGTCACGCCCATCCCCGCGATAAATACGGTTTTCTTGCCAAAACGCGCCGCAAGCGGTTTGGAGAAGAGGATTCCGACAATCTGTACCAGGCTGCTCAGCACATTGAACAGGCTGAAGCCCACAGCTGACGCGTTCGATCCGTCGGCTACGACGAGCAATCCGAGGCTGTCCAGTACAACCCTCCAACCAGTAACCGAGCCTGCGGCACCCCCCGCCAAGCCAAACCTACCGAGAAAATCCCGAAGCTGCCCCTGGTCCATGTAGTACGAGAAGAAGTAGTTCAGAGAACTGCCGCGCACCACTAGTGTTGTGAATACAAGCAGCGTGAGAATGAACATCACAACCCATGGGCGACAGGTAAAGACGTTCTTGATGTCAGCCCACAATGACGATTTCTGTCCTGCCGGCGGCTGCAGGCGTTCCCGTGTGCTCACGAATGCAATCAAGTTCAGCAGGACGATGAGCGCCGCGAAAATCGCCATAGTCATCGCCCATCCGCGCGCCGAGTTGCCATGTCCTAACTTCTCCACCAGCGGCAGTGGCAAAGCCTGAATAATGAACTGTCCAATCAGGGCGCCCACGAAGCGATAGCTTGCAACGCTGCTTCGCTCGCTATCGTCAGGAGTCATGACCGCCATGAGGGCTGAATATGGAGTGTTGTTCGCCGAGTACATCATCATCATCAGCGAGTAGGTGAGATATGCGTAGATGAGCTTCGCCTGTGGCCCGAAATCCGGCGTCACGTACACGATCCAGAAGATGAGCCCGAATGGCAGGGCCGTCCAGAGCAGCCAGGGGCGGAACTTCCCCCAACGAGTTTGCGTGCGATCGGATAATGCGCCGATGACCGGATCGAAAACTGCGTCCGCCAGGCGAAGAATGCCCAACATGAATGCAACTTTTTTTGCGGCAAGTCCGGCCGTGTCCGTATAGAAGCGAGTCTGGTAAAGGATCATCGACTGGAAAAAGAAGTTGGTAGCGATGTCGCCGCAGGCGTAACCGAGCTTTTCTTTGACCGCAAGCTTCGTACTGCCGTCAGCCATGGCTGGCCTCACACGAGGGGATTTCACCGCTCAACATGGATGCAGAAGCTCGGTGTTTCACTTGCATTTGTTCGAGGTCCGAAATATATCATAGGCAGAATTTAATCTGAGCTTGTCGCGGGAAAGGAATCCTGTGTCTCGCCATTCCCTTTGTTTCCGACCGCCGTTCGCTCGACAGCGCGTCTTACATGTCGAGCAACCCGGACGCATGGTGTATTTCTCAATCGCTTCCCTGCTGTGCGTCATGGCGCTGGTCGGGACAAGTTTCGGCCTCGGCCAGACTCGCTACATCGAGACCACGGCCCAGCCGGGCAGCTTCGCCATTGCCGGGCGGAGCGCCTGCACAAGCTTATACGTCGATCCAAGAGATCACATCGGCGTGATTCGTGCAGTGACGGATTTGCAGAGTGATATCGAGAAAGTTACGGGTTGTACGGCAACGGTGGGTCACGACGTCGAGAAAGTTGGAACGAGTGCCATTTTTGTTGGCACGATTGGAAAAAGTCCGGTCATTGACCATCTGATCCAGAATCACAAGATCGATGTGTCGATAATTATCGGAAAGTGGGAATCGTTTGTCATTCAGGTCGTCGCCAATCCCCTGCCGGGAGTGAAGAGCGGGCTGGTCATCGCGGGCAGCGACAAGCGAGGAACGATTTACGGCGTGTACGACGTTTCGGAGCAGATTGGCGTTTCACCCTGGTACTGGTGGGCAGATGTACCGGTCGCGCACAAGGATGCTTTGTATGTGAAGAGGGGAACCTACGTGCAAGGACCGCCTGCGGTGAAGTACCGCGGCATCTTTCTCAATGACGAAGCGCCGTCGCTGACGAACTGGGTTCACGAAAAGTACGGCAGCTACAATCACGAGTTCTACATCAAGGTTTTTGAGTTGATCCTGCGCTTGAAGGGCAACTATCTGTGGCCCGCGATGTGGAACAACGCATTCAACGAAGACGATCCTGAGAATTCCAAACTGGCGGACGAATACGGCGTCGTGATGGGGACGTCGCATCACGAACCGATGCTGCGCGCACAGCAGGAGTGGAAGCGTCACGGCAGCGGTCCCTGGGATTATTCGCGTAATGGTGACGTGCTGCGCAAGTTTTGGGAAGAAGGCATCGAGCGCAACAAGAACTACGAAAGCATCATCACGCTGGCGATGCGCGGCGACGGCGATCTGCCGATGTCGGAAGGCGCGAATGTGGCGCTCCTCGAAAAGATCGTGAAAGATCAGCGTGACATCCTGGCACGTGTTTACAAAAAGCCGCTTTCGGAAATTCCCCAGGACTGGGCGCTCTACAAGGAAGTGCAGGAGTATTACGAGCGCGGCATGCGGGTACCGGACGATGTCACGCTGCTCTGGTGCGATGACAACTGGGGAAACATCCGCCGCCTGCCAACGCCGGACGAACGCAATCGCAGCGGAGGCGCAGGCGTCTACTACCACTTCGACTACGTTGGCGATCCGCGCGATTACAAATGGCTGAACACGAACCCCATTCCGAGAGTCTGGGAACAGATGAATCTGGCGTACGAGTACGGAGCGAACAGGATTTGGATTGTCAATGTGGGCGATCTGAAGCCGATGGAATTTCCGATTGAGTTCTTTCTCTCGCTCGCCTGGGACCCGCAACGCTGGCCCAAAGAAAAGATTTCGGACTTCACGCGCCTCTGGGCCGAGCGGGAGTTTGGACCGCAATATGCCCCGCAGATCGCGGACATCGTGTCGAAATACACGAAGTACAACGGCCGCCGCAAGCCCGAGTTGCTCGCGCCCGACACGTTCAGCCTGGTCGATTACCAGGAGGCGGATCGTGTACTCGCCGACTGGCAGGCCATCACCGCCGAAGCGGAGAAGATCTATGCTGCCCTGCCCGAGAATCTCCGCGACGCCTTCTATCAACTGGTGCTCTTCCCCACGAAAGCGTCCGCGCTTGTGACCGAGCTTTACATTACGGCAGGAAGAAACCGCATGTACGCCGTACAGGGGCGCGCCAGCACAAACGATCTCGCCGCCCGCGTGCGTGAATTATTCGCTGCCGACGCGGCTTTGTCGGATCAGTACAACCGCGTGCTCGCGCACGGCAAGTGGAATCACATGATGGACCAGACTCACCTTGGCTACACCTTCTGGCAACAGCCGCCGGTAAACGTGATGCCGCCCGTACAGGAGACCCAGATTCCCCAACAGCCGAGCCTGGGAATCGCTGTTGAGGGGTCGTACCAGCCATGGCTGGATACCTTCCACGAAACGCCGCTGCCCGAGTTTGACGTCTTCAACCGGGATCGCCACTACATCGACGTATTCAACCGCGGCAGGGGTACGATTTCTTTCACCGCAAAGGCGAGCGCTCCCTGGATTCTCGTCAGCCCTACAGGCGGCACCATCGAAAAAGACCAGCGCGTCTGGATCAGCATCGACTGGGCACACGCGCCGCTGGGAGAAAGCGAGGGCTCGGTTTCGATCGCCGGGCCGGAGGCTCCTCCGGTCGTGGTGAGGTTGAAGGCTATGAACCCGTCTCAGGTGCGGCCGGATGCTGTCCATGGCTTCATCGAAGCAAATGGATATGTTTCGATCGATTCTGAGCGCTACACCAACAAGGTCGACGCCGGAAATGTGCGCTGGGACAAGATCGACGATCTCGGGCGCACACTTTCCTCCATGTCCATCTTCCCCGTAACGGCGGCCAGCGTGTTGCCCCCGCGAGACTCGCCCCGCCTCGAATACGAGATGTACCTGTTCCATCCCGGGGAAGTTGAAGTCGAGGTGGTTCTGTCTCCGACCCTGAATTTCGTCCCGGGACGGGGCCTTCGTTATGCCCTTTCATTCGATGATCAACCGCCGCAGGTTGTGGATGCCCTGGCGCACAACACGGTGAAAGACTGGTCACAAACCGTGGAAGACAGTGTGCGAAAAGTGAAAGCGAAGCTCACAGTCTCTGGCGTGGGCTATCACACGCTCAAGTTCTGGATGGTCGATCCCGGCGTAGTGTTGCAGAAACTGGTTATCGACGCGGGAGGGGTACAGCCGAGTTACTTTGGGCCGCCCGAAAGCTACCGCCATGTCGCACAAGACGCTCTGGACATGCGGGTTCCAACGAACTAAGACACCATGCTCGTGAGTGGCTCCGCCGGAAGCCGTGCTCGGAGAACATCAGTTCGGAGGCCGGTTCAGCGCTTCCGGTCTGGTTTCCGCGAATCGCGTTGGTTCCGGACGATAGCCGTTACGCGTGCGCACCTGGTAGTGTTTGAGACTTTCGCCGGCCACCCGCACGGTGATCGCCCGCCATCCGCGGTTGGGATTCGGCTGGGGATAGTAGCTCAGCGAGTACAGGTGAGCCAGGTCATCGCGAATCGATTCGAACGCGAGTTTCTCGTCTCTCCACGTCTTGGCGAAATAGGCTTTGCCACCTGTCGCAGCGGTCATGCGTTCAAACACCGCGGTGGAAACGGGTTCGAGCTTGGCCTGGTGAGTGCTGATCATATAGACGGAGATGCCGGCCGATTGGGCGAGCTCGGCAACGTCCTCGGGCGGCACGACGCTGGAATTGTCTGGTCCGTTGGAGAAGACAACCACGACCCGTCTGCCGGTGTAATGCGCGGCGTCTTTGAGGGTCAGCAGAAGAGCATTGTAGAGAGCTGCATCGTCACCCACGACTGTTGAACGAACTGCACGCAGAAGTTTCTCCCGATCGGGAGTCAAAACTGCGGCACGGGAAAGATCGCGGCTGTAAGAATAGAACGCAATCTGATCGGCGCTGTCGAGCGAGCGCACAAAGTCAGAAATCGCGTCCTGGGCAAACACGAAGCCGCGGTACATGTAGTTGCTGGTGTCAAAGAGCACGAAAACTTTGGCACCATTTACTTCGGAGGCCAGCGTTGCTGGTCCGTTCGGGGGTAAAGCGGCTGGGACCGCCGACCTTTCGGCCGACTGGCTGTTTTCAGGTGACACTGGAGGGTTCACCGGTCCTGGCTGTTGGATTTCGAGCAGTGATCGCGCAGGCTCGTCCCCTTCAGCAAAGGTCGCAATCTTTTCCGAGATACCATCCTCGGCGACGACAAAATCCTGCGGGTGAAGCGAGGTGATGTAATGTCCATTCTTGTCGGTCACAGCCACATTGAGCTGCACCATGTTCACCACGACGCGGATGTGCGGTTCGTCCACTTGGGCTGCGCTTCGGCGCCCGGAGAATTGAACCGAAACCAACAACAACACAACGCCAGAGACACATTTCTTAATCACGGCGATTACTCCGTTCTTCCCGTGCCAGATCCGCTGGAGACGAGTCTACGTCGGGCGATGAATGATGCTCCATGAGGGAGCGAGAGGATTCCGCGGATTCCATCCTCCCCTGCCGGAACTCGTCACCGGTTTCGCGCATGGCTCGGAGCAGCGCTGGCCAATCTTCGAAGTTGGTGGCGGCGACTTTTTCAACCATCCGCCTTGTCAGTTCAGGGACAAGGTGATTGAGAACCACCGGCGAGTCTCCGGCCTCGTCAAGTAGCCGCGCCCAATACAAATTGCTGGAATCCCACGATTCCGCGAGCAGACGGCTGGCATGGCCTTCGAAGGCGGGGATGGGCTCCAAATTGAGCAGTTCTCGAGCGTAGGTCTGCGCCAGGGTAGGGTGGGGTACACCAAAATCGCGCGAAAGACGATCCCACTCAACCGCCCGTGGATTTGAGCGGCACAGAGCCTGCAATTCCTGATTCGCAGGTCCCGACGCGAAGACCTCCTCTGGAAACTTATGGCGAAATTCGGCCGCGAGATAGAAGGTGTCAGCAGGCAAGATTTCCTCCATGAGTTCCTTGGCTTGTCCTCGGCGGAGCCGCTGCTCGACTTGCCGAAGCGTCATCGGACTCATCCGTTCCGACAAAATGGCCAGCACTTTGGTCCGCAGTTCTGGGTTACCGGGGGATGCAGCCAGGATCTCCTCGCCCGCGCGTTGATAGAGGGCAATCGCGTGCATCTCATCGTGAGTCACTCCCCACCAGCGAGGCAGAACGGCACTGGTCAAGAGTGTGGGAACCAGTTCTCTCCAAATCAGCGCCTGGACGTTTTCCGGGGCAATGAAGTCTTGCTCGATTTGAGCCAGGACGTAAGGGAGATCCGCCAGGGAACCGACCAGGTGCGCGCCCCCGCCGGCGGGTGAACCTTCCCCGAACATTTGCGGAGCCCGCCACACTCCCTTGATGCCCTCGACCGTCTCGGCGGCAAAATCGTGCGAGCGCACGAACAGCGGATTGTGATGAAGCATCTGGGCACCCGGCGGCTCGTAGTACGCATAGTTGAGTGCCACGAGGGTGTCTCTGAGAAACGAAGAGAGTTGGCCCTTTGCCTCGAGCAGTTGATTACGTGAGGCCGACGACTTGAACGCCTTGGTCAGGTCGGTGCGCATCTCCGCTTCGGTGTGGCTATTGTTGTAGATCCCCGCCGCCCACTCCGTTCTTTCGCTGTTGGAAAAAATCGGCTGCGGCATCTGAAATTCACGAAGCTGTCCGGCCAGTTGAGCGATGCCCTCAGCCACTGGCTTCCCTTGTGCTTTATCGTTGAGAGCGTCGCCGAGAGCGATGAGAGTATCGAGTGAAACCAGACGCTGGCTATCAAGAATCGAGAATATGCGGTCGACAAATTCGCGGTGCATCCGCATCGCTTCCGGATCTGTTTGCGCCGGCCCCGCCAGCAAATCAACGAGTTCGCCCTGCGATACTGAGTTTTTCCCGCTGGCCGACTGGACGATCCGCGCAAGCGAAGCGCGCCCGGCATCGTACAGATCCGCTGCCGAACGAATTCGACTGAAGGGCCGGATCATGCCCTGCCAGGAATCGTTCAGTTCCGCGTCGGGGGTCTGATGCTGGCGCGCCAAGACCTGCCAGAGGCCGACGTTGGCCTGGAATGTGCCCAGGGCGTCGCCACGAAGAGGCCTGGCGGAGATTCCATCGAGAGATTGAGCGACGTTCAGGAACAGCGCGATTGACTCATTACTGAGTTCGGGGAATTCGGAAAAAATGCGGTACTGGCTGCTGAAGAGCTCGAATTTCTGCACCATGAGTTGTGCGGTTTCAGGCGAGAGACGGTTTCCTGCCGACCTCCGACTGTCCAATTCACTCAGGACGAGATACATCTGCAAGGGCCCAGCTTCAGTCCTTACGCGGGTCAGAGCGAACATGGCTTCCACAAGTTGTTCTGGAGTCGCCAACTGATTGGCCCGCTGAACGCGCCTGGGCAGGGGATTGGACTCCCCTTTCTGACGCAGAACGTCTTTCCAGACCTCGATGCCGCCCGGCACAATCGGCTGGCCGCTGGAATCCCGTTGCAAACGGGTCACGAGAAGTAAGAGGCGAGGCGCGGGGCGGAAAGCGCCCCTGGTTGCGTCGTCGGATCGTCCCGGCAGGAGCAACGCCGCATAGAACCGGGCCAGACGATCCGGTTCGGTGAAGTATTCCTGCTGTTCAGGTCTGGCTCGCGAAAGCACATCGAAGTAGGTGGCAAGCCAACCGCGGTCTTTAGAGATGAGTTTTTCGACGAACTTGCCCGGCGATTCAGGACTGGCACCGACTAAGTGCGCCCAGGCCGGTTCCGCAGCCGGGCCTCCCGGCACCAGTACGCGCCCGTCGCGTATGCAGATGTGATCGCCGTAGAAATCGAGAACAGCGGCATGGCGGGCCAGGCGATCCATTCCCACCTGCGACCACAAGGCATGGCGGGTGTCGGCATCGAGGCGCGACAGCGCCCAGTACAATCGGGCCAAATTTGGATCGTGCAAAAGTACATCCAGGAGATGTTGCGAACCAGGAGCGCTTGTTTTCCCGGCATTGACCCACTGGTTTTCAGTGAATATAGCGGGCACCGCGGAGGCGGGGAAGGGGTAAACAAACGGTGGTCCTCCAGCTAACGTTTGCTCGAGCTCGGGCAGGGGAAACCCGGAATCGGTCGTTACAAAGGCGCGCTCCGGATCTGCAGTCTCCAGAGAGGCGCCTTTCTGTCCACATTCTTGACGCAGACGGTATCCGAGGATAGCAAGGAGGGGTGCGGACTCGGCGCAATTCGAAACGCGAATCACGCCTCTCGGTCCGGCGAGGTGTGACAATTCGCGGGCTTGTCCCACATAACGAGTAAGGAGGGTTAGGAACTCAGTTCGGCGCCCCAGACTGTACCCTTGCAACACTACGTTGCGGCTCAGCAGCGGCAGTACTTCATCGGGCTCAACCTTCAGACTCACTCCCGCCATGCGCAGAAGTGGGCGCAACGGTCCCGGGATCGTCGCGTTCCCGGACGAGTTCTGCTCCGGCGCGGCAACAGGTTGCCCACCACCTTGCTCTTGGGTTGAAGGTACTGTGTTTTCAGCATATGCGAGCCAGGAACTGGTAACGAGGCTCAGACCGACGAGGCAGGCAAAACGAAAGACAGATTTCACGGCGGATTCCCCTAGCGCGCGGCGACGACTGCTCCGAGTTCCGGCGCATGAGGACCGGTGATCAGTACCTCAGCCCCGCCTTCTGGATGGAAGGAAGCCCGCCTTCCTCGTCGTGGATTCGTCGATCGCTGCTGGTAATGTCTGTGGGCCCCCAGACAAGTTGCTGGTCAAAATACCCGATCCTTGAGTTTTCTCCAACTGGTTTTTTTTGCTATCGGGAAGGTTCCTGGATGGCGACGATCCGGTCGGCGACAACGTTGCGCAACTGCTGGACCACCCCCGATGGCCATTGGACCTCCACCAGGTCCGCAACGGGCTCTGGTCCAAGCCCGAAATGGACCGGACCCGCGCTCGATGACGCATAGCCGACACTCGTGGTGAGGTGATTGTATTGTGTTCCCGTTTTGGTAATAAGCTTGATCCGAGCTCCGATACCGTCGCGGTTGCTCCTCGTACCTCGCAACTTGAATTCCAGCCAATGGTTAGCACCAGGGCTGTGATTGATCCAGATCTCTGCCGGGGCATTGATGGCGCTGACCACGACATCGAGTTTTCCATCGCCATTCAGGTCGCCGATCGCAGAACCGCGATGCCGCGCTGGCGGCTGCGAGGTCAGCCCTGCTTCAGCTGTTAACGCAGAAAATTTCATCCCACCGAGATTCCGAAATACCGTGTTGGGTTGCTCGATCGGAAACCGATTTGCCGCCAAAAGGGACTGGACATGGCCGCGGCTGACGAAGATATCCTTCCAGCCGTCATTGTCGAAGTCCGCAATCGTCGGAGAGTAGCCCGCCATTCCCATGCTGAGTTCGGTCATGCCACTGGCGGCCGTCACTTCTTCGAACTTTCCCTTCCCTGTGTTCCGGTAGATCGGAAACGTCTCGCGCTCCAGCGCCACGATGCAAATGTCGGGATAGCCGTCATTGTCGAGATCGCGGAAGTCGACGCCCATGCCGGAAATGAAGACGCCATCTTCGCGAAGTGCCACATTGGCGTTAAAACCATCTTCCTCGAACTTCCCGTTTCCCTTGTTGCGAAAGAACCAGTTGATCTCCTTGTCATTGGAAACGATCAGATCCATTTTGTTGCGAAGATCGGTGTCGGCGGCCGCAGCACCCATCCCCTTCCCTGGGTAGGCACGGATGCCCGATTCGGCAGACACATCACGGAATGTTCCGTCGCCGTTGTTGAGAAACAACTGGTTGGGCGTAGGCTTATACATTTTGGGATGGCAGTAGTCGCGATGACCGTCGGTTTGGCAGTCGGGTTCGTGCTTGCCATCCCACTTCAGATAATTCACAACGAATAAATCGAGCAAGCCATCGTTGTTCACGTCGAGCCAGACGGCACCCACCGCCCAGAGCGGTCCGTATTGTGGGTCCGGCTTGTCGAGACCTGCCTTGGCCGTGACATCGGTGAAGGTACCATCGCCATTGTTGTGATAGAGCGTGTTGCGATAGACACCGGCAACGAAGATGTCCTCATAACCATCGTTGTCGTAGTCAGCGATCGCGACGCCCACGTCGAAGCCCGTGCCGGCGAGGCCTGCTTTCTCGGTGACGTCTGTGAAGTTGCCCTTGCCATCCCCTTCAAACAGGCGGTTCCGATACTTTGGTGAAGACTTTTGCAAAGTCGCAATGTCAGCGCCGTTGGTGAAGAAGATGTCGAGCTTGCCGTCGTTGTTGTAGTCGAAGATCGCGACTCCCCCGGCCATCGTTTCGGGCGCATGACGTTCGGGCGTTTCGGAACTGTCGAGTTTGAAGTCGATGGGCTGATACCTGAACTGAATCGGACTCGGGGACGGCTTTGCCTCGGTAGCAGCAGGCTTCGACGGAGGCTCCGTCTTGTGATCCGGGAGGTTCGCGTTCTGAGGACTAACCAGAGTAGTCGCGATCATCATGACGGCGAGTCCGGCTGGCGTCCTCCAGCTTCGCGCAGCCGATCCCTGGGTGGATTTCGTCGTCATACCGCAGCTAGTCTGGGAGTTTCTGTTCCCCGCTAACGGACAGTTGACCGGACACCGATGGAGCCGCGGTACCGGGCTGACCTCCGCCTACGGTAATGGTATACGCACCCGCGGCTATGACGTGATCTCCATCCTGGTTAACAAAACTCAGATCCCGAGGCGACAGTAAGAAGCGTACGTGTTGTGTAGCGCCTGGCTCCACACGGATGCGGCTGAAACCACGCAGTGCGCGCAGGGGGGCTCCGGGAATGGGCGGGAATGTGATGTAGAGTTGCGCGACTTCTTCCCCGCCGAGTTGGCTCGTGTTTTTGACGTCCAGATCGACGGCGAGTGAATCGCCCGCCTTCAAGTCGTGGGCTGAGAGGTTCAGATTTGTGTACTCGAATTTCGAGTAGCTCAAGCCGTAGCCGAACGGATACAGAGGCTGTCCGGCGAAGTAGCGGTACGTGCGGTTCTTCATCGAATAATCTTCAAACGCCGACAGCTGGTCGACGCCTTTATAGAAAGTCACTGGCAGACGTCCAGCCGGATTGTTGTCGCCCGCGAGAGTCTGGGCGATGGCAGTTCCGCCCTCTTCACCGGAATACCAGGCAACGAGGATTGCGTTGGCATTCTGCTGGGCCCAGTTCACGGCCAGGGCGCTGCCATTCATGAGGACAACGACCAGCGGTTTACCGGTTGCACCGAGCGCCTTGAGAAGGTCTTCCTCTGCTTTGGGCAGATCGATGCTTGTGCGGTCGCCACCCTTGAAGCCTTCCTCGCTGATCGGCATCTCCTCACCTTCGAGTTCGCTGGTAATGCCAACGACCGCCATCACCACGTCAGCCTTCTTGGCGGCCGCAATTGCTTCCGGACTCGGCTTGGGATCGTATTTCGACCAGATGAGCTGCGCTCGCACCGGGCCGCGTGACGTTTGCACGTATTCAACCTTGAGCGACAACTTCTTGCCCTTCTCGATATAAAGGTGTCCTGTTTTCGCCTGTTCTCCCTCGCCGCCGAACGTGTATTCCTGCGCAACTGGTTTGCCATCGATCGATAGCTTCCCCACGTTGCCCGTGACGCGGACGCCAATGCTGAACTCGCCCGTCTCGGTGGGAGTCAGAAAGCCATTCCACTCCACCAGCAGGGGATATTTGCCAGCGGCTTCCTGAGGAGTGTCTTCCGCCTTCAGATCAACACGGCTCACCTGACGGGTTGCAAGTACGGTGCGCTTTTCTCCGAACAGTTCCCCAGTAGAAAAATCCGCCTTGAGCCCTGGTTTCCCGTCGGATGTTGTCAAGACCGATGCCGGAACTGGATCTCCATCGTCGCGCAAGAACTGCGTTCCAGGCACAAATGTGATCTGAGCTTCGGGGAACTGAGCTTTCATGCCTTCCAGCGCAGAGACGGCGTGCGACGGGGTACCGTTGTAGTTGCCGTAAAAGACTCTCGACTGATCCGCCAACGGCCCAACCACCGCTATTTTGATGCCGCTCTTCCTCAGCGGCAGGACGCCATCATTCTTGAGCAGCACCATCGATTCGCGCGCGAGTTTCAGCGCCAGTTGTCGATGCGGCTGGCTGTCGATTTCCGACTCCGGAGTCTGCGCGTAGGAAACCATGCTCGGAGGATCGAACATCCCCAACCGGAACCTGGCGGTAAACAGCCGCTTCAACGCCACGTCAATGTCCCGCTCGGCGAGAAGCCCGGAATGAACGGCGTCGATGAATTTGACGTAGTCGGAGTTGTCTTTCACCGTGGCGAAAAAGTCGGCGCATTCGTTGTCCATTCCGCGCTTGAGGGAAAATCCCGCGGCAGCCGCCATTGTGTTGGTGTAGTGATGGCCATGGAGAATGTCGGACACGGCGCCACAATCGGAGACTACATAGCCGTCGAACTTCCATGCATTTCGTAGTTGATCAACAAGGAGAAATTGGCTCACACAGGCGGGCTCGCCATTGACGCGGTTGTACGCGCACATTACGGATCCCGCCTTGCCCTCAGTCACGGTTGCACGGAAAGCGGGCAGATAGGTATCCGCCATGTCGTGTTTGGAAACTTCCACGTTCATGGAATGCCGGACAGGTTCCGGGCCGCTATGCACCGCGAAATGTTTCGGCGTGGAGATCACCCGGTAGTACTTTGGATCATCCCCTTGCAGTCCGGTGACAAACGCTACGCCCATGCGCGCAGTGAGAAACGGATCTTCTCCATAAGTTTCCTGCCCGCGACCCCAGCGAGGATCGCGAAAGATGTTGATGTTCGGCGACCAGAAGTCGAGTCCCTCCATGATGTCGCGACGGCCCGCACGTACCGCCTGGTTGTGCTTGGCGCGAGCTTCGGTGCCGATCACGACGGCCATCTCGTGAATCAGAGGAGAATCGAAAGTTGCAGCCAGCCCGATCGGCTCCGGAAACACCGTGGCGGTTCCGGCATTGGCAACCCCGTGAAGCGCTTCGCTCCACCAGTCGTATTGCGGCACCTGCAACCGCGGGATGGCTCGAGACTGGTTCACCAGTTGCGACGCCTTCTCCTCCAGGGTCATGCGCGAGATCAGGTCGGCTACGCGGACCCCGATTGGTTGCGCTGGATCGAGATAGACGGGACTACCAGACGGCATGGATTGCGCAACGCAACCGCAGACAGCGCTCAGCACAAACGTCCACAACTGAAGGGCAATTGCCCTCAAGCAATGTGGCTTCATCGGAGATTTCCCTCAAGCATTGCGATTGAACGACAACCCGGTCGGCCGACATCTCAACGGTTCTTCAGGCGAACGCTAGTCTTCAACTTCCAGGATCACCTTCTGCAGGTCCGCATCACGCGATGAATCACCGATCATGATTTCGAATTGCCCCGGCTCGACCGTGTAATTCATGCTGTCGTCGTAAAACGCAAGCAGGTCCGGAGTGATTTCGAATTCCACGGACTTCGTTACACCGGGTTTCAGCGACACGCGCATAAAACCCTTCAGTTCTTTCACCGGCCGTGTCACGGAACTGATGCGATCGCGGATGTACATCTGCACCACTTCGGTCCCCTCGTGCGGTCCCGTATTCGTCACGTCAGCCCGCACTCGTGATGCGCCGTCCGGCCGAATTTTGGTCTTCGCCAGCTGAAGATTCTGGATAGCAAAGTTGGTGTAGCTGAGGCCAAAGCCGAATGGGTAGAGCGGGGACCCATCGTCGAAAAGATAGCCGCGGCGCGCCGACGGCTTGTGATTGTAAAAACTCGGTAATTGCCCAACAGACCTTGGTATCGTCGCGGGAAGCTTGCCGCTCGGACTGAAGTCGCCGAATAGAACGCCAGCTACGGCGCGACCGCCTTCTTGCCCTAGGTACCAGCAGTCGAAGATCACTGGAACTGTCCGGCTCAGAGATTCAATGGCCAGCGGCGCGCCGTGAAACAGGAAAACGATGACCGGCTTGCCGGTTGTGACCATGGCCTGTACGAGTTCATTCTGGAGTCCCAACAACTCGAGGCATGAGCGATCGCCCTGGTGGTTTAGAGCCCATGCTTCCCGCGATGTCTGCTCGTTGCCACCGATTGCGAGTACGATGACGTCGGCTTGCTGGGCAACCGTCACGGCTTCGGCAATCTGGCGCCGGTCTTCCGCAGGGTCGCTGGAAATCACTTCGTCCTGGTTCCACGATCCGCCGATCGTGATGTCACAACCCTTGCTGTAAAGGACCTTGGCGCGACCTCCCACCCGCGCCTTGATGCCTTCGAGCACGGTGACCTCATGGATTGGCCTTCCGCTGTAACCGCCGAGCAGCGTGCGATCCGCGTTGGGGCCGATCACGGCAACGGTCTTGACCTTGTCGAGGTTGAGCGGCGCGAGATTGCCTTCATTCTTCAGCAGCGTAATGGACTGCTTCGCGGCTTCCAGAGCGAGTTCGCAGCTGGCTTCATTTCCGACAATACGGTCAGCTTCTTCCGGATCCACGTAGGGATCATCGAAGAGTCCCAGCTTGAATTTCCAGAACAGCATGGGTGCCACCAGTTCATCCAGTTCGCACTCTTGCAGAACCCCCTCACGAACCAACTCGACCAGGTGCAAGTAGCAGTCCTCATCCGGAGTCTCGATATTGACTCCGGCGCGAACCGCAAGCGCGCATGCTTTTTTCTTGTCGGCGGCAACGAAGTGCCCATGTGTGTCGGGCCGATAAGCGAGCTCCCACACAGCGAAATAGTCCCCGACGACATAGCCCTTGAATCCCCACTCATCGCGGAGCACATCTCGTAGCAGCCATGGGTTGGCGTGTGACGGGACGCCGTCGATCTCGTTGTAGGAGGCCATCACCGTGACCGCGCCGGCTTGGTCAATGCAGTGTTTGAACGGAAACAGAAACGTTTCGCGCAGCAGGCGCAGCGAAACATTCGCCGGGGCACAGTTCATCCCCGATTCCGGCTGGCCATGACCGGCAAAGTGTTTCAGAGTGGCGAGCACCCGCTTCTTGTCGCGGAAGGTCCCATCGCCTTGAAACCCGCGCACCGCTGCTGCGCCCATGCGCGACACCAGGAACGGATCTTCGCCAAAGGTCTCTTCGAATCGGCCCCAGCGGGCATCGCGTGCTACATCCACCACCGGAGCGAGAGCATGGTGAGCGCCGCGCGAGCGTGTTTCTTCTGCCACAGCCGAGAAAATCTTCTCGGCGAGGCCGGGATTAAATGTGCCCGCCAAAGCGACCGGCTGCGGAAAGCTGGTTCCGGCAATCGCAGCGTGGCCGTGCAGGCACTCTTCATGAAACAGAACCGGGATTCCGAGTCGCGTTTTCTCGACGAAGAACTTCTGAATGGCGTTGGTCAGTTCCGCCATCTCACGCGGCCCCTTCCCCTTGCCCGTATCGCTGGGACGAGCCACCTGGCCAATTCCACATCCATCTGCGAATGCGCCTTCCGCCTTTCGCAGGTCGAAGTTCCCATCTTCGTCAACCAGCGTCTCCGTTTTCTTCCGCCAGATGCAACGCATCTGCGCGGCCTTCTCTTCCAGCGTCATGCGGGACAGAAGGTCGTCAACACGCTGCTCGATTGGAAGGTCGCGGTCACGAAACGAAAACGTTTTCGTCGCGGTCTTTCGGCGATCTAACTCCTTGCCGGAGGTGGTCATTTTCTACATCTCCACGCGATGAGGCACAGCGAACCTACTGGTGAATGAAAGATAGCGACTAGCGCCGTGAGTGACGTTAAGGTGAAAGGCAAAGGGACACAAGAGCCGGCATCCGACGTCGCCACGATGAGTGCAGGAAGGCATCGATCTGTCTAAATCGGTTTAGAAGATCCTTCATAGCATACACGAATCCGCCACGCCACAAGGAAATGCTTTGCCCACGAAGAAAATCCAGCGTCCATCAACCGTACTGCAATGCTCGCTCACCGGATTTTCGTGCCCAATGGACAACTGAGGTGGTTTCACGCTCGATCAGTTCCGGGGGGACTACGATTTGGGCCAGTCCGCGATCGGGCCCGTCGCCATTTTGCAGGCGGCGGAGAACGGTTTCCGCAGCAAGCTTTCCCATTTTCTTAAGGGGCTGGCGAACCGTGGTGAGGGAGCGCGTTTGATAGGAGGCACTCTCGATGTCGTCGAATCCAAGCACCGACACGTCATGGGGAACATTTCGTCCACATTCGTAGAGCGCACGAATTGCGCCCATTGCCGAAATGTCGTTAAACGCGAACAACGCGGTGAATGGCTCGCCAGTCGCTACCAACTTCTGCGTAACCCGGTAACCGAGATGGGGGGAGGGCGAATTCGCGTCGATTTGGCCAACCAGGTTGGGCGCGATCTGCAATCCCATCTGCCGCGCGACGTCGGTGATGGCGTTCCACCGCACCTCTGTGTCGGGAACAAACGCCTGTCCTTTGATGAAGGCAATGTGCCGATGACCAAGATCCATGAGGTATTTCAACGCGATTTCCGCAGCGCGATGATGATCGAGCACGATGCGCGTCGCTCCTTCGACCGAATGATGACTGGAGACCGTGGCGACAGGAATCTCAAGCTTGCGGTGCCACGGAGTATTGACGGCAATCAATCCATCGACAGAACGATGCAGAAACAGTTCGGTATATTCGTCAATCAAGTCCTGCTGAAAGCGGTGGCTCGCGACCAGGTAGAAATATCCCTCCTGCAACAGGTGATCTTCAATTCCGCTCAACACGCTCACGTTGTAGCCTTCGCTCAGTTCGGGGACGATCACGCCGATGGTAAGGCTGCGTCGTGTGCGCAAGCAGCGCGCGAAAAAATTGGGGCGATACTCGAACTTGCGGGCGGCGTCGAGAATCATCTTGCGCGTTTCGGGGGCAATCGTGTCTGCGACGAGAGATCCATTGATGACGAGCGATACAGTTGCGGGAGCGAGGCCGAGATGATCCGCGAGTTCTTTGAGTCCGAGTGGTTTTTCGGATCTCCGGCGCCCAGATTTGCCATTCGTGCGGGGCCTTTTTTTTGCCATCGCGAGCAGTGTTGCATATGAATAGTCATAGAGCAAGCCAGAATGCGTGTCTCAAATTGCGACTTCGACCTAAATCGATATAGATTTCAACAAAATCGTTATTTTTCGCTTGACTCGCACGGGTGCAAAGGAGGATACAGGTGCGAGACCGTAAATCCTCACGTTCCTTTGAGAGCAGGAGTGTGAGTGTCTGTCACAAAAAAAGTTGTACTAACGCGTTTGGAGGCTAGCAATGAGACTTTCGTCCAAGTTCGCCGAAAGTTGGTTGTTGGCGATGAGAAATCGCAGCCTGCGTTGTCTGGCGATTCTCGTCGTTCTTATGAGCGGTTACGCGTTCGCGCAGGAAGCGACGATCGTGGGAACCGTAACCGACCCAACCGGCGCCGCAATCCCTAATGTTAATATCACCATCACGAATGCAGAGACTGGCCAAGTCACCCGGACTCCCACCAATGCAGACGGACAGTATGTAGTGCCCGGGCTGCGCATCGGTATGTACACAGTGCGTGCGGAAGGCACGGGCTTCAAGGCCGCCGAGCGCAAGGAATTCAAACTGCAGGTCGGCGACCGCGCGCGTGTTGACTTCCAGATGCAAGTGGGAACAGCACAAGAAACGATCACCGTGGAAGCCATCCCGGTCGCGGTGCAGGCCGATACCGGGGAAGTGAGCCAGATCGTTACCGGCGAGCAATTCAATCAGTTGGCCAGTAACGGAAGGACCTTCTACACGTACGTTAATCTCACGCCGGGGGCGTCGAGTCTGCAGGGCAATTTCGCGATTCCCGCACCGGTGAATGCGGACGCGAACGTGAGTATCAACGGAAATCGTCCAGCCCACAACATTTACCTGCTCGATGGTGGCGAAGACCTCGATCGCGGCGGCGCCGGCACCTTTAGCGTAATGCCATCCTCGGACGCGATTGCGGAGTCCCGCACCATGACCTCGAACTACGGAGCGGACTACGGCCTTTCGTCGGCGGGAACTGTGTCATCCGTTCTGAAGTCGGGCACGAACACGTTCCACGGGTCGGCTTGGGAAGTTTTCCGCAATGATGCGCTCGATGCCAACGACTACTTCCGCAACCGAGCGAAACAAGACAATCCTGAGCTGCGGTTCAATCTCTTCGGCTTCAACATCGGTGGTCCAATCTGGAAAGACAAGACATTCTTTTTCTACAACATGGAATGGAGGAGAATCGTCCAAGGCGGTGGTGTCAACCAAAAAGTCCCAGACACCGCGTGGTATCCGGGAGCAAGCGGTGATGCTACCTTCTCGGCACCGATCCTCGTGCCCAACCTTCCAGATGCGGTTCTGTTCCGAAATTGTGAAACGCCTCCTGTAGGCGTTGTGGCCGGATCGCCCTTCCCGAACAATAAGATTCCCGCCTGCATGATCGAACCGAACGCCGTTGCGTTGTTGAACGCGGGCATTTTCCCCGCCAACAACTCTACCGACGCTAGCGGAAACCCGACATTCGTCGGTGGCAACAACGTGCCGTCGAACATCCGCGAAGAAATTGTTCGCATCGATCACAGGTTCAACGACAAATTTAATATCTTCGGACACTTCATCGACGAATCCATTCTGCAGACTCAAGGTACGACAATGTGGAGTGGTGACAATCTCCCGACGGTGGGCAACACCTTTGGCAACCCCTCCTACAGCGCCGTGGTGCATTTGATTCACACGATCAATCCGCACTTGCTGAATGAGGTTGCATTCAACTATAACGGCAACCGGATTAACATCCTGCCGTTGGGAACTCCAGCGCTTGCATCACCCTTCGAACTCAACAAGATTTTCCCGCGCCAGGATGGCAAGCCCAACAATATCGCTACCATCAATCTCAGCACCGGCACCAATGCACAGTACAGTTCGAACTGGACGCCTTGGGTGAATGTGGCTGACAGCTACCAGATTCGCGACGACCTCTCTTGGACAAAAGGTTCGCATCAGTTGAAGTTCGGTTTCAGTTGGCAGCTGTACAAGAAAACCCAAGACGTATTTGCAGGCAACTATCAAGGTACGTTCGCATTCGACGGGTCTTTCACCGATACCCGAACCCCCGCCGACATTGCTAACCACGTGCCCATTTATGTTGGCGCTTCCTTTGCAGACTTCCTGGTGGGCACTGCTCAGCAGTACAACGAAGACGCAATCCACGATAGCGGTCAGTGGAACAACATCTCCTGGGCCGCCTATATCCAGGACAACTGGCGCGCAACCCGCCGGCTCACCCTGAACCTAGGCTTGCGGTGGGACGGTGTACCACACACCTATGAAGCCAATCACCGCACATCCAACTTCTACCCAAGTCTGTACCAACCGGACACTCTGGACAGCGTCTTCCTGCCTAACTCCACTCAGATCAATCCGGCGAATCCGCATGTGCAACCCAGTGTGATTCCGGACGTCAGCTTCTACATGAACGGAATCGGAATTGACGGACTGAACGGCATACCGAAGGGGTTGGTTGACAACCACTGGGCTGCCTTCGGCCCCCGTATCGGCTTCGCCTACGACTTAACGGGACAGGGCAAGACGGTCGTCCGCGGCGGGTTCGGAGTGATGTACGAGCGCGTCCAAGGCAACGACATGTACAACATGGGCACGAACATTCCGTTCAGTGCCAGTGTCACTGGCCACGGCGTTCTCTTGGCTGATCCGCACGACACAACCGATGGAGGCACCACACCGTTGGGGGCGATCGGCGTTTCGGACATCACTGGAATCAGCAAGAGTCAGTATCAGCTGCCGGTAAGCTACCAATACAGCTTTGGCGTGCAACAGGCGATCGGAGCCAAGTCGGTGCTTTCCCTGAGCTACGTGGGTAACCAAAACCGGCATCAGAATTATTGGACGCAGGTCAACCTCCCAGATCCAAGCGAACTGGCGAGCCTTACCAATACCACTCCGTCGGTCGGTAATGACGGAGAACCATACGACCAGTTGGTTCCGTACCTCGGTTTCCACCAGATTCGTCTTGCTGAGAATGGCGGGAACGCACACTACAATTCGCTGCAAACCAGCTTCCACGGCAAACCGGTCAAGGATCTCGACTTCCAGTTCGGCTACACGTACTCGAAGGCCATTGATCCGACTACAGGCAACGGCGGTAATGGCTACGATCTCAACAACGTTTCGAACCCCTATGTGGGGTGGAAATATGATCTGGGACCGTCGCCCTTCGACCGTACGCACGTAGCCTTCCTCAACTTTGTCTACGACATTCCGTTCTTGCGGAATAACCCCAGCCGCGCACTGAAGACTGCTCTTGGCGGATGGACGGTGTCCGGCATCATCACCATGCAATCGGGGGCTCCGCTCGACATTACGTACGGTGCTCACAGCGTCACAAGTGTTATCCCCAATTCAAGAAATCGCCCGAACCTTGTCGGACCTATCCGGTATCCGCACACGGTTGCAGAGTGGTTCGACACTTCAGCGTTTGAAGCGCCGGATCCGGGCACATGGGGTAACCTGGGCCATGCTGCATTGCGCGGTCCGGGCCGTGATAACTGGACCCTCACGCTTACGAAGGACTTCAAGTTCACCGAGCGTATTGGTCTCCAGTTCCGTGCAGATGCCTTCAACGTCTTTAACCACACCCAATTCCGAGGTGACATCCAGGGCGGAGGTATCAGTACCGCCTTAGGCAATGGCGACTTCGGCCAGATCACCTCAGCTTTCGATCCGAGACAGCTGCAGCTCGGCTTGAAGTTGAGCTTCTAGGTAAAGGTTGTTTGATCGTTGCTTCCTTGCCCGCCAGCGGCAAACCAGCCTCTGGCGGGCAATCGTTTGTTCCAGGGATAAAGTCATTGCGAACCGCTCCGTGCTACATTCAGTGAGAAGAGCGACGAAGTGCTTGTTTCCATCATGATCCGGCGTCTCTCGGGGATTTCCGCTGCACTTCTGATCTCGACACTTGTTTGGAGCCAGTCTCCCTCTGATGCGATCTCCTTTGAACGACAGGGCAATTTGGAGAAGGCTGCCGACGCCTGGCGCGCCCTCACTCGCAAGAATCCGAAAGACGCTGCGGCTTACGCCAGCCTTGGAATCGTCCTCTCAAAGCAACAGAAGTACCAGGACGCTGCTGTCGCCTACCGTAAAGCGCTAACCCTCAATCCCAAGCTGCCCGGCATCCCCATGAATCTCGGCCTTGCCGAGTTTAAACTTGGCCATTTTGCCAAAGCCATTCCTCCGATCAAAGCCGCCCTTTCCTCCGACCCTGAGAATCCGCAGGCGCGGTCTCTGCTCGCCTTCAGCTACTATGGCGCGGGTCAATTTGCCGAGGCCTCTGACGCTCTCACTCCCCTCGCGCAGGCTGATCCGGAGAATACGGAACTGCGCCTCATGCTTGCCCAGAGCTGTTTGTGGGCAAAGAAGTACGACTGTGCCACACAGCAATTCCGCGAACTGCTGCAGAAAGACCCAAATTCCGCTGCCGTTCACATCCTCATGGCACAGGCCCTCGACGGCACGGGCAAGACGCAAGAGGCGATCCAAGAGTTCCAGGCCGCCGCTAAGGTTTCTTTCCGCGAGCCGAATGTGCATTTCGGCCTCGGTTATCTGTATTGGAAGACGCAGCAGTACGACGATGCCAAGCGAGAGTTTGCGAGGGAATTGGCGAACGATCCCGGCCATGCCCAATCCATGACTTATCTCGGCGACATTGAAATGAAGAGAAACAACCCGGAGAGCGCGATTGCCTTCCTAAAGAAGGCAGTGGAACTTAAGGGCAACCTGCGCTTGGCTTATCTGGACCTGGGAGCGATCTACCTGCAACAAAAACAGTATCCAGATGCTTTGAAGGCGCTGCAACGAGCGGTCGAACTGGATCCCAAGCAACCGGATGCACACTATCGCCTCGGGCGCGTGTATGAAGCGATGGGCAAGCCGGCTGAGGCCCAGAAGGAATTGGCCAAGACTCGCGAGCTTCATCAGAAAGCTGATGAAGACCTGGTCAGGAAAATGTCGACTTCTCCACCCTCACTACCCAATAATGGGAGGGAACAACAGAATTGATGGGAACTGGCGCACAAATCGGCTCGTACTTAACCAGCAGCCGAGTCCCTGGAGGGCATCACCTTGTCCGATCCCCACAATCCCGTACCTGGAGAAACTCGCAGCACACCTGTTCGCATTAAGGACATTGCCGACGATCTGGGAGTGTCGGTGGCTGCCGTATCACGAGCCTTGAGGAACCGGGGCGAGATCAGCCCTGAAAAACGCGCCCTCGTGCTGAAGCGCGCTGCGGAACTCAACTATCGCCCTAACCTTGTTGCGCGCGCGTTGGTCACAGGCCGAAGCGGACTGATGGGCCTGGTTGTCCCCGACCTAGTCCATTCCTTCTTTGCCGAGTTGGCAGTCGCCCTCTCTGCCGCATTGCGACGGAGCGGATTTAATCTCGTCATCGCATCGTCAGACGAAGACGCAGAACTGGAAAAGCAGGAAATCGACCGTCTCCTGGCTCGTGGAGTGGATGCCCTTCTGGTCGCCTCAACCCAGCAGACTACTGAAGCATTCCGCTCGCTCTTTGAGCACAACATTCCCTGCGTCCTCATGGATCGGTGGTTTGCGGGGATCTCGGCAAATTTTGTGGGCGTGGACGATGAAAAGGTAGGCACTATCGCCACCGAACACCTGCTGCAGATCGGATGCCACCGCGTAGCTCACATCAGCGGAACCGGTGTCAGCACTTCACGCGGCAGGCTTGAGGGGTACACAAAAACCCTTGCCCGGTACGGTATTCCGGTGAACGCGGAATATGTTGTCAATGTACAACAACTGGATAAAGCAGCCATCTCCGGAGGGTACACCGCCGCCACGAGATTGCTTCGCTGTGATCCCCGACCTGACGGCATTTTCTGCTGTAACGACCCAATGGCCATTGGAGCAATGCGTGCCATCCTCGAAGCGGGCCTTCGGATTCCGCATGACATCGCGCTGATCGGTTGCGGAAATCTTCATTACGACAGCGCGCTCCAGGTTCCGCTCAGCAGTATCGACCAGCGAAGTGAAGCCCTGGGCGAGCGAGCGGCCGAACTCGCCATTCGGCTGGTTGAGGCGCAGAAACCAATTCGCCCCAAAGTGATTCTGCTGGAGCCGAACCTCATCGTCCGCAAATCCACGGAAAGACCGGCTCTCCGACTGATTGAACCAGACGTCGAGAAGGTTGGATAGACATTCCCCAATAGAATTTGAAGGCTTCCTAACATGACGAATGTGTACAGGAAGTTGGCGGCCGGCATTCTGCTTCTCGTTGGTCTGTCACGGATCGCGGAAGCTCAAAACCACTGGGTTGGATCGTGGGCAGCGTCACAGCAACTGCCCGAGCCGCAAAATGCGCTGGCTGCAGACGACCTCCGGGATGCAACCTTGCGTCAGATGGTCCATCTCTCGCTCGGGGGAGAGGAACTCCGGGTACGTCTGTCGAACCGCTTCGGAACGTCTACGCTGCACTTTACGTCCGTCCATATTGCTCGCGTAGCTTCACAGGGACAGGGAAGGGTGGACCCCGCCAGCGACCGGGCGCTGACATTCGCTGGCGCTCAGGACGTGACAATTCCTGCAGGCGCTGACTACGTTTCGGACTCCATCGCTTTTCCGATCCCCCCTTTATCAGATCTGGCGATTAGCCTGCACATCGACCAGCCGCCGGTGAATCAGACAGGGCATCCCGGCTCTCGTGCCACTTCTTACTTGATTCACGGAGACCTGGTTTCGGCCCGCGATCTCCCCGACGCGAAAACAGTGGAACGCTGGTACTTCATCGCCGGGGTTGATGTCGTCGCGCAACCGGGAACCTTCGCCGTCGTCGTCCTGGGCGATTCGATTACCGATGGTCACGGCGCCACGACGGACGCGAACAATCGGTGGCCTGACCTTCTCGCCCGACGCCTTCAGGCATTTCCGGAAACGCGAACGATGGCTGTTCTCAATCAGGGTATCGGTGGCAACCGCCTGCTGCTCGACGGGCTTGGACCGAACGCTCTGGCCCGATTCGACCATGACGTGTTAGCGCAGACCGGCGCACGCTACCTCATCGTTCTCGAGGGCGTCAACGATCTTGGCATGCTGGCGCGCGAACATGACGCATCGAGCATGGAGCACGATGCACTTGTGCATCGTATCGTCGGGGCTTATGAGCAAGTCATTTCGCGCGCGCAGACACATGGGATCTACGTCATCGGCGCAACGATTCTTCCTTTTGTCGGCTCCGAGTTCTATCACCCCGGTCCACGTACCGAGGCAGACCGGCAAGCGATCAACGACTGGATTCGAAAACCCGGCCACTTCGACAGTGTGATCGACTTCGACAAGGTGATGCGCGATCCGGCGCACCCTGACCGCTTGTTGCCGGCCTTCGACTCCGGCGATCACCTTCATCCTTCGCCCTCCGGATATGCCGCCATGGCGGAAGCCGTGCCGCTTTCGCTGTTCGAAGGAGCTCTCCCGCACTTGACGGCGGAACAGGATCATCAGCGCATCCTTGATCTCCTCCACATTACGGCTCTGCGTCGAGGGCCCGACGTTGATCCCAAATCGCCGAATGCCGCGAACTCCGATGAGTCTAGAGTCACTCCCTATACACTCCCGGATCCGCTGATGATGAAAGGCGGCAAAAAGGTGACGAGTCCAGAGCTGTGGTGGAAGGAGCGCAGGCCAGAAATCGTAGAGGACTTCGACCGGGAAGTTTTCGGACGCGTGCCCAAAAATACTCCGACGGTCAGTTGGGAAGGGGTGAACACGACCAGGGAGAGTGAGGGAGGAGTACCGGTTATCAGCAAGAAGCTTGTCGGCCACGTTGATAACTCAGCGTACCCGCTGATCAACGTGGACATTCAGCTGAGCTTGACGGTTCCTGCCGACGCCAAGGGGCCCGTCCCGGTCATGATGGAGTTTGGCCTGAGTCCCGAAGTATGGGCAGCGATCAGAAAGCGGTTATCTGCAGAGCAACTCTCCGCATTTGAGGGTACCGGGCCGACTTGGCAACAACAAGTCCTGGCCAAAGGATGGGGATACGCCGTCCTCATTCCTACCAGTGTGCAGGCAGACAACGGCGAAGGGCTGACACAAGGCATCATCGGTCTGGTCAACCACGGGCAGCCGCGCAAACTGGATGACTGGGGTGCACTGCGCGCCTGGGCTTGGGGAGCAAGCCGCGCTCTCGATTATTTCGAAACCGACAAATCCGTCGACGCCAAACAAGTCGGCATCGAAGGCCTATCGCGATATGGCAAAGCTGCGCTGGTGGCGATGGCGTATGAGCCGCGTTTTGCGATTGCGTTCATCGGCTCGTCCGGCGCCGGAGGAGCGAAGATTCTTCGTAGGAACTTCGGAGAGCAAGTAGAGAACATCGCATCAACGGCGGAGTACCACTGGATGGCCGGCAATTTTCTCAAATACGCCGGTCCTCTCACGGTAAAGGATCTCCCGGTGGACGCTCACGAACTCATCGCCCTCTGCGCTCCCCGACCAGTCTTCATCAGTAGCGGTTCGCAGCAGGTGGAAGGCGGATGGGTCGATGCGAGGGGGATGTTCCTGGGCGCGGCGGGAGCTGGCCCGGTTTACAGGATGCTCGACAAGAAAGATCTGGGAACCGCGGAGTTTCCGCCGATCGAGACCGCGCTGATCGATGGCGATGTCGCATTCCGTCAGCATAGCGGAGGACACACGACTGGCCCAAACTGGCCCACGTTCCTCACGTTTGCGGATCGCTATATTAAAGGTCCAGCGGCCACACCGCCATCTCACCGTTAACCTGCTCACCGCAGTCGATGACTTTTAGGTCCTCGTAGCTTGTCCCCAACATCGTTCAGCTAATTATCATTCATCGATTGCCGTTGCTAACTGTTCCGTCGTGCTGTCGCGCAGCAGCCCTCGTGCGACGATCTCTCATCGGGGGATATCTATGCAATTTCGACGTTCAATTCGCGGCACATTGGCGGCCGTCCTCATTCCTGATGCAAATGCTGCCCGTGCTATGTCGCCACCCGTGGCTCTGACCACCGGTTGCCACAATTACGCCGGATGCAGTGCCAGGCTCGACATTTCACCCGCTGACCGTGGACCTGCCCGACTACGCAAATGAGGATAGGAGCCTATCTTGCTCTAGCATGCAGCGCTTGTCGTGTCGCCTCCAGTGTGTTGATCAGCGACTCCTTGGGGAGTTTCTGGATGATCGGTTCAATGGCCCATCCCAGACCAAATGGGACGTCACGGGTCAGCGAGATGGCTCGGCACTCGACGACGACCCCAGCATCACGTTGCTCGAATCGCCAGTAGGAATACAAGCGCCAGAGGAAACCGTAACCGGTATCAGGTTGCAGGACTCGTTCATCCCGCCTTCCGGCGCTTTCCACTTCTGCGACTCGGGTTGTATGTGAGCGGCACTCCCAGTGCTTTCCGTCCACCGGACGATAGTGCACATCATGATCGGTATCGAGCACCACGGTGATAATCTTCTTTTTCAGAAGCCGCAAATAGATCCGGAAATCGTTGTCGTCACGGCTGATTAGCTTCGAATCCATCACATCGGGCTTGTAGATGCTCTTGTGGTTATCGTAGTCCTGGATCACGGCAAATATTTTCTGGATCGTGGAATCAAGCATGAATGCGGCCGCGATCCAGTCGTGGATCAAGCCATTCGGCACCTTAGCGGGCCCTTTCCCAGACCAGAATTGTGCCACTACGCGCCCTTGATGCAGTCCCTGAACTCGGCCGGGCGCCGACTCCGACCACAGGAATGGCTCACTTCCACGCAGCGTGTGCGCCATCTCTGCTTCCGCTTGCTGAATGTAAGTAACAAAGGCTTCAAGAGTCCGGGAGTCCAGTTGGACAGGCTTTACGGTTTGCGCCATGGGGTCCCAACCCGTTCTTGAATCGTGATCCGACCACAACGGCTTGTCAATCTCTGCTACGACGTAGTGGGAACCAGTGCCAGTTCTTCATTGTGCACATTCAGGATCTCACGTACAGTAGGGCAGACTTGCAATGAGAAGAACCCACGTTGTCCCCCGGAATTCCGGTTCCCCTATTCGTGTTCAGGATTTTCAGGAAGCTGACGTACCTATCTTTAGCGAGGTGTTGTTTGCAGCGGAACTGGTACTGCTGCATGCCGCGCCTCTGTATTACGGTCTGGGGATACCTCATGGCGACGGTTCCGCCGTAGTTCTCATTCCCGCTTTTCTCTGCCCCGATGTTTACATGACGCCAATGCGACAGTGGCTGGCACGAATCGGATACAAACCTTTCTTTTCCGGCATAGGGTTCAACAATGAGTGTCCAAACCTCCTGATTCAGCGGCAGCTGAATGAAACCATCGAGAAGGCCCTGGCCAAAACAGGAAAAGCGATTCACCTGATCGGCCACAGTCTGGGAGGGATTATCGCGCGAGCCATCGCGGCACAACGGCCAGCGAATATCGCTTCCGTGATCACCCTGGGCGCCCCCTTCCGCGGCACAGTGGCTCATCGCAGTATCTTGCGAGCGGCGGAGATGGTCCGAAACCGCATCCTGGCAAAACACGGAACCGGTGTACTTCCGGCCTGCTACACCGGCCATTGCACTTGCGATTTCCTGGATTCGTTAAGGCGGTCCATGCCTGCGTCGGTAGCAGAGACTGCAGTCTATACCCGAAGCGACGGAGTAGTGGACTGGCGCTATTGCGTGACAGACCGACCGGAAGCGGACTTTTCGGTCTCAGGAACCCATGTCGGACTTGCGTTTAACCCTTCCGCCTACGCCATCATTGCCGAGCGTCTCGCTCAGGCCAGCCGCCAACGGAGCAAACGAAGAGCACCAGTCAAATGGTGCTAAAGGCAACTGCCTGGGACCGCAATTCCCTCTTCGAGCGCCAGCTGCTGTGTATCTACCAGCCGGTTTCGACTCGTCTATCTCTGAGGATCTGCGGAAGAGGCGATCGGAGTCTTCGTTTCCTGCAAGGCCTTCGATTCTCGTATTTCTAATGCCGCCTGGCGGCGGTGAGTAGCTTCGGTGGGGTCTATTCCTGCCTTCAGATCCGTCTTCTCGATGAAGTAGCGCCACCCCTCATGGCGATCTTCTGGAGTTTGGAAACCCTCCAACTTTTTCAATTCGGACTCTGCGCTCTCCTTGCCCTTAACTACCTCGACAACTCCGTCGGACCGATAGGTCCGCACGTTATGCCGGATGATGGCGTAAGAAGCATTGCAGGCGTCGCGTATCAGAGAGAGTCCTTCGCCGGGTATCCGAGTGCGAAACAGCACGCGGTGGCAGCGTACAATGGGTTTTCAAATTTGCTAACGAGGTGCTGAAAGCTGGGAAAGGCGATCTCTCAATAGAAATCGCCTTCCGGCATAATTCGCTGCCTAGAGCGCCCGGACGTTTTCTGCCTGCCAGCCCTTGGGGCCTTTGGTCACGTCGAATTGCACGGTCTGGCCTTCCTGCAGGCTCTTAAAACCGCCCGACTGGATCGCCGAGAAATGCACAAAAACGTCCTCGCCATTCTGACGGCTGATAAAGCCGTAGCCCTTGGCATCGTTGAACCACTTTACTGTTCCTTGTTCCATGTGTTTTGTACTCTTGTTCCTTTGAGATAGTTACGCTGGAGGGATTCGGAAGAAAACTTGGCAGGTTACTGGCTGTTGAAGCGAGAGCTGCTCACGACCGATTCGGTCTAACGCACAGAGGCATCGTACGCGAAGCGTGAACCATTAGCAAGTGGATTCGCCCAAGTCCTTGATTTGAAGCGCTGATTCACTCGAACAGAACGATCGGTGGAGATCACATTGAGGGAACCGGCTGCGAGGCTATTGCGCTCCTTCGGTACGACGCACCTGGACAGAGTATACTGAAACTACTTAACCTCGAAGACACTGCACCAGAGCAACTTGCGCCTTCGCGATTGAGAGATCGGGAGGCTTTTGCCAGTATCGTCGGTTCTCCCTGAAAAACTCGTCCTTGTTCCCAACACAAGACCTGGACGCGCGAGTTCGCGTCTTGCTAGGGCGTCCATTTTCACCGCTTCGCTCATGCTGCTCAGAAGATCGCTGATGCCGACAGTCTCCGGCCTGCCGCCACGAAGGTTGTGATCATCTGCGGCGCTTTAACCCGCACGATAAAAGAGGAGTTCCATATGTCTTCACTGAATGGTGACAAGTCCAGGTATCACCGGGAGCGCAAGCAGAAGATCGCTCGACGGAAGCGCACTCGTGAATTGCTGCAGCGCGCAGCCACGCAAGGCAAATCGGCAAACCGTCCACTCGAGAAGGCTCCCAGGCCGGTGACAGCATGACGACTCCCCTTCTGACACTGAAGCTTTCCGTACCGATCCCGGGTGTAGACAAGAAGAAGCGGGTGCTCCTGATTGACACCTCTTCTCATAAGCGCGAACTCCGCGCAGAAATCATGAGAAAACTCGGCATCGACGTCGACTCCGCGGCAGATATTGGCGAAGCGCGCTGCTGGTGGAAAGCCGACCTGTATGATCTGGTTCTGATCAACGTCGAGAACACGCGGGGCAACCGCGACAAGTTTTGCGACGACATTCGCACCGCTACGCCCCGGCAGCGTTATGCCTTTCTGGTCGGAAAGCCCGAATATCTCTCCCATTCGCCGAGTCCGGACTCTCCCCTTCAGCAGGATGATGAGGTTGTCCCGATGGCCGATGTGGGAGTAGCGCTTGCAGCCAACCTCGACGACCTGCCGCAACGCTGGGGGATCCTGGAGGCCTCGCGACGAATCTCCGCAGTTCGCTCGGCGTCCAATGCCCGCACCCGAGCAATGCGGAACCGGCCGGCTCAGCCACGCGATCTTGAGACACGGTACACTGAGTACGCCGTTGCCGCGACTCCCACTCTGGACGATCTGCTGAGAAAGGACATGCAATGAAGAACCTTTATGTCGGAAATATCCCCCACAGTACAACCGAAGCCGAACTGCGGAGCCTCTTCGAGGCGCACGGCGCGGTGGAAAAGGTCAGCCTTGTGACGGATCGCGATACGGGACGCTCGCGAGGTTTTGCGTTCGTAGAAATGACCAATGCCAGCGAAGCCGATAAGGCAATCGCAGCGCTCAACGGTACCGAACTGGGCGGCCGGGCTTTGACCATCAACGAGGCCAAGCCCAAGACGGACCGGCCACGAAGCGGCGGCCAGCGTTTTGGCGGCGGGGGCGGAGGCGGCCGGGGGCGCGACGACTATCGCGGCCACGCGCGGCAACCGCGCGAACCGCGCTGGTAGATTCTTTGAGGATAAGCAGACCGGCAGGTCCAGTTTCGACATCACTGGCCGGCCGCTCACACACCATCGACTGGGAGACAGGGTATGCCACGAGGCCGATCAACGTTTACCAAGCGTCAGAAGGAACAGACACGGCAGCAGAAACAACGCGACAAAGCAGAGCGCAGGATCCAGCGGAAAGAAGAGAAGCCCCTGTCGGGCACCACGGATGAAATGGCCGAACTGCGAGCACACGCAGCCGCGCAGGCGGCCCTGTTCAACGTTGGCTTCGAGGAATCACGATCCTCTGAAGAACCCGCCACCGGCAGTGACATCCGGATTAAACCGTAACCGCGACCCCGTTATTGCGAGTCGCCGGAGTTTGAGGCTTCGGCGACCTCCATCCGCAATTTATACGAATACCTCACCCGGCAATGCCGTCAGAGTCCGCGAGGCGAGCGTGTTTTGAGTGATTCGCCGCGTCGGTCCGGAGGCGGGAGTGTCCATCTGCTTGCGCTCGATCCGCAACCGCAGCGCGCGCTCGATCTGACGCAGTTCCAAGACCTCGGCCCCAGCAACCAGCGTTGAAGCGCGCCCCTGAGATCCAGCCCGGCCGGTACGGCCCACACGATGGATGAAGTCTTCCGCCATCTTGGGAACGTCATAGTTGATGACGTGGGCGACATCGTCCACATGCAGGCCACGCGCTGCGATATCGGTGGCTACCAGCACCTGAAACCGGCCTTCCTGAAATCCGCTCAACGCACCATTCCGCTGCGATTGCGAGCGGTCGCCATGAATCATGGCTGCGTTGAAACCATCCCGGACAAGTTCCTTGGCCAGCCGCTCCGTCCCACGCTTGGTGCGCGTGAAAATCAGCGTCTGTCCCTTCTCGGAATAGAGCAAATGCCGGACTGCGTCGAGTTTCTCTCCCGGCCGCACTTCGTAGGCGTTGAGTTCCACGCTTTCAGCGGGCTTGAGCACCGAGCCCAGAGCGACCCGCACTGGCTCGCGCATATAGTCGTTGACCAGCCCGGCGACGGATTGCTCCATCGTGGCCGAAAAACAAAGGGTCTGGCGTTGCTGCGGAAGAGCGGCTAGAATCCGCCGGATCGCCGGCAGAAACCCCATATCCAGCATGCGATCGGCTTCATCGAGCACAAGGATTTTCACGTACCGCAAGTCGGCAAATTTGCGGTTCATCAGGTCCTGCAACCGTCCCGGCGTAGCAATCACCAGTCCCGAACCAGCGCGAAGCCCCTGGATCTGCGCCTTCTCGGATACTCCGCCGATGATCAGCGCGGCTTTCGGCATGGCCTTCGTGCGCAGTTGCTCGTATTGCTCGTGGACCTGGATCGCGAGCTCTCGCGTCGGCAGCAGCACCAGGGCGGTCGTGTGCCGCGTTGCCTCCAGGTTCAGGGTCTCGATGAGGGGAATAAGAAACGCCAGGGTCTTGCCAGTGCCCGTCTGAGCAGTGCCGATCACGTCCCGGCCTTCAAGAGCAGGAGGAATCGCACGTTCCTGGATTGGGGTAAGGTTGGTAAATTGAGCTGCCGACAGCTTCCGCTGCAATGCGGAAGACAGGGGCAGTTGCGAAAATGTAGTCATTCAGTCTTGTTCTTTCTGGAGGGCTTGCGTTCACACACTCTGACACACGTCTAGAGACGCCATCCGCTCACGTTCAATTTTTTGGAAGTTCACGCAAATAATACGGCGGGCAGGATTGGCGGAGATGATGCTGGTCTAAAGAAGTGACCACCGCGTGACGAGCAAACCGTGGCAAAAGCGTCCCTACAATTATACCAGGTAGCGAACTCGGCACCATTGATTCGCAGTCCAGTACCTACCGATACCCTGCAAAAACTCACAGTATCAAGCGTCCGGCACCCACGCTAGGGTCGAAACGCCAAACAAGCAAAAGGGAACAGTCATGCCCAGCTCAGCCAAACAAGGCGAGTCATTCCGGCTCAATGAGGTGCGGAGTCTTGGTGTTCCATGGCGCCTGTGGGGCCCTTACCTCAGTGAGCGGCAGTGGGGCACGGTACGCGAAGACTACAGCCCCGACGGATGTGCCTGGGACTACTTCAGCCACGACCAAGCCCGGTCTCGCGCCTATCACTGGGGAGAAGACGGAATCGCCGGCATTTCCGACGACAAGCAACGACTGTGCTTTGCCGTTGCCCTGTGGAACGGCGTCGATCCGATCCTCAAGGAACGATTGTTTGGACTCACAAACAACGAGGGCAATCACGGCGAGGATGTGAAGGAATACTACTTTTATCTCGACAATACTCCGACGCACTCCTACATGAAGTACCTGTACAAGTATCCGCAGCGGCCTTATCCATATGGGGATCTGATCGAAAACAACCGTCAGCGCTCGCGACTGGACCCTGAGTATGAGCTCTTAGACACGGGCGTCTTCAACGACGATCGCTACTTCGACGTGTTCGTCGAGTACGCCAAACAGGCGCCGGAAGACATCCTGATTCAGATCACTGTGTGGAACCGCGGCCCTGAACCAGCGCCGATTCATGTGCTCCCTTCCCTATGGTTTCGCAACATGTGGTCCTGGTGGGCCGACCGTGAAAGACCCTCCCTGGAACAAGGTATCTCGCAAGAAGGCATCCCGTTTGTGGCGGCGCGCCACGCGCAACTCGGCGAGTATCGGTGGCACCCCGATCGAAAAGTTCCGATCCTTTTTACCGAGAACGAAACCAATAACGAACGCATCTTCAACCGGCCCAATGCTACGCCCTTTGTTAAGGACGGCATCAACAACTGTGTAGTGGAGCGCGCCGAACATGCGGTCAATCCCGAAAGCAAAGGTACAAAATGTGCCGCGCATTACGACCTTCAGGTTCCTCCCGCTCAGAGTGAAACCATCCGCCTGAGGTTGTGTCGTTCTCAGGGCGAAGCCCAACAGACAACCATGAAGTTCTTCATCGGGAGCTTCCCCGCCCTGATCCAAGCCCGCAAGTCAGAAGCAGACCAATTCTATGAATCGATCTCGCCAGCGACTTTAGATCCTGATAGCCGTTCCGTCATGCGGCAGGCTCTGGCTGGGATGTTGTGGAGCAAACAGCACTATTTCCTCGATTTGCAACTTTGGTTGCGGGAGCACAGTTCCAGCCCCGGCGCGGCCCGCCGCACCCGCAATAACCAGTGGTACCACATGCTCAACGACGATGTGATCTCCATGCCCGACAAATGGGAATATCCCTGGTACGCCGCGTGGGATCTGGCCTTTCACACTATCTCGCTGAGTATTGTGGATCTGGACTTCGCCAAACATCAGCTGGAACTGATGTTCGATACCCTGTATCTCCATCCCAGCGGACAGATTCCAGCATATGAATGGAACTTTGGTGACGTGAATCCTCCCGTCCACGCCTGGGCCGCTTTCCACCTCTATAAACAGGAAAAGGAAATGAGCGGACGAGGCGATCTCTCTTTCCTGAAACGTTCCTTCGACCGCCTGATGTTCAATTTTTCATGGTGGGTAAACCGCAAGGACCCCACGGGGCGCAACGTCTTCGAGGGAGGGTTTCTCGGCCTCGACAACATTGGCGTGTTTGATCGCAGCGCACAACTGCCAACCGGCGGAAGGCTCGAACAGACCGACAGAACTGCGTGGATGGCTTTCTTCTGCCAGAACATGCTGGAAATTGCGCTGGAACTTTCCCGGCATGACACCAGCTATCAGGTGGTGGCGACAAAGTTCTGCGAGCACTTCTTGTGGATTGCCAGCGCCATGGACCGGATCGGCGACAATGCGGACGAATTGTGGGATGAAGCCGATGGCTTCTTCTATGACGTCCTGCGTCTCCCCGACGGCAGCGCGTGTCGACTGAAAGTGCGCTCATTGGTGGGATTGTTACCCCTGTGCGCCACAACCGTTCTGTATCCGGATGCGCCTTCGCAATGCCCGGAATTTGTGCGCGACATCCAGAAATTCCTCGAACGAAACTCCCATCTGACGATCAATATTGCTTCCCCGACGCAGAAGGGCCATGCAGGACGCCATCTCCTGGCGATCCTGGGAGAGCAAAAGTTGCGCCGCATCCTTGCGCACATGCTCGATGAGAATGAATTCTTCGGCCCTTACGGCATCCGCTCGGTTTCCCGTTACCATCTGGAGCACCCTTATATATTCCGCGTTGGAGGGCAGGAGTTCCGCGTGTCGTACGAACCGGCTGAGTCGCAGTCCGGAACCTTCGGCGGAAACTCCAACTGGCGTGGCCCGGTCTGGTTTCCGATCAACATGCTCCTTCTGCGCGGACTGCTGGCTTCTTATCTTTATTACGGCGACGATTTCAAGGTGGAATGCCCGACGGGTTCAGGTCGCCTTAAGACTTTGTTCGAAGTCGCGCAGGAACTCATCCGCCGCTTGTACGCCATTTTCCTTTGCGACAAAGCCAATGGTGGGCGCCGCCCGGTATTCGGCTCTGCGCAGAAATTTCAGAACGATCCTCATTGGCGCGACTACATGCTCTTCTACGAATACTTTCATGGGGACAATGGCGCCGGAATCGGCGCCAGCCATCAGACCGGCTGGACCGGCCTGGTGGGCCGCCTTCTTCAGCTTTCGGTCGAGCTTGACGCTAAGCGCTTGCTTGAGACGGAACACAAACCTGTGCTTGTCCAGACAACCGCGCCTCCTCCCCATGCTGTGGCAAGTGACTAGTTCACGTCACAAAGGCGGATATCACCATGCTCCCGACTCGTTGCCTGGATGTCATTGTCACGGTCTTCGTATCCATACTGGCGGCAATCGCCGTTGTTCAGCCGGCGAGCGATCCCACGGTGGTGAAGACTGATGAAGGAACCGTACGAGGCATGGCCGCAAACGGAGTGATCAGCTTCAAAGGCATCCCTTACGCTGCGCCTCCGATTGGCCCTTTGCGCTGGCGCGTGCCTCAGCCGGCCAAACCATGGCAGGGTGTTCGCAACGCAGTCGAGTTCGGTCCCAATTGCATGCAGTCTGACGATGTCCCGAAATCGGAAGACTGTCTGACTCTTAACATCTGGCGGCCCGCGGAGGCGATCGCTCCCCTTCCAGTCATGGTGTGGATCTATGGCGGCGCGCTTGTCCATGGCCGCACATCACTCTATCCGGGAGACGCGCTGGCAACCCAGGGTGTCGTGGTCGTGAGCATGAACTACCGGATGGGCCGGCTCGGTTTCTTTGCTCACCCGGCTTTGGCGGCTGAGGCGCCTGGCGATGTACGCGGCAACTATGGCTATATGGATCAGCGTGCCGCGTTCCTCTGGGTTCAGCGGAACATTGCTGCATTTGGCGGTGACCCGAAGGCTGTCACTATTTTCGGGGAATCCGCCGGAGGTGGCTCGGTCATGGTCCATCTCACCTCGCCTATGTCGCGCGGACTGTTTCACCGCGCCATCCTGCAGTCGCCGGGAATTCCGACCGCACGCGAGAAGGTTCTCCCCTTGACTGAGCTGGCAGACGCCGAAAAATTGGCAGTCGACTATGCGCGTTCCCTAGGAGTGACCGGAGATGGTCCAGAAGCTCTGAAGGCACTCCGCGCCCTCCCGGCTGAAAGACTTGTTGAAGGTACGGCGTCGCAGGACGTCCTAACGGCATTGTCAGCCGATAAACACGTGACCGGAGTAGCAGGAGCGGTTCGCGATGGCAAGTTTGTCGTGGAAGCCCCCGAGGCGGCATTCGCCGCCCGACACCAGGCGATGGTTCCTGTAATCATCGGATCGAATGACCGCGACCTCGGGATCGGAAATGCCTCCGGCAAGGATGACCTGTTTTCAGTCTTCGGCTCGAATGCCAGCGAGGCCCGTAAGCTCTATGACCCACGAGGAGATCAGCTCCTTGACGAACTAAAACACCAGGTTTTTGCCGACAAGACGCTGGTCGAACCGTCCCGTCACCTTGCTGACGAAACGGCGGGAGCCGGACAGCCGACATGGTGGTATCGCTTTTCTTACGTGGCCGAGTCTCAGCGCGACAAGCTTAAGGGGACCTTGCACGGGTTTGAGATTCCCTACACTTTCGACCTGCCTACGGCGATCGTGCGCGACAAGGTCACTGCTGCGGACAAGGCAATGGGAACGATCGCGAGCGCCTATTGGGTGGCCTTCGCAAAAAGAGGCAACCCCAACGGAGGAAAAGCGCCGGAATGGCCGCGCCATGATCCGCGGGTCGACCGCACCATGAATTTCACCAACTCTGGCCCAGTCGTGGGGCCCGACCCTCTGAAGTCCCGCCTTGACCTCTGGCAGAAGGTCTGGAAGTCAGACCGGTCAGACCGGTAAATCCATCCTGTCATTGTTAACAGTTACAACGGGTAGAAGCCACCGATTAAATACCGGACATCACAGCCGCCAGAGCAGGAAAAAGGGTGGAGGCTGCGGTTCCGTCCTTTCAGGTCGACATCATGCAACCAGAATCCGCAATAGCAGCCGTGTCACCGGTTTCACTTCGGCAACAGCAAGATATGGTGTGGATTCCCGGCGGATCATTCCTCATGGGCTCCGACAAGCACTATCCGGAAGAAGGGCCCAGTCACAGAGTTTCGGTCGAAGGATTCTGGATCGACAAGTACGCCGTAACCAACGAACAATTCGCCCGCTTCATCGACGCGACAGGGTATGTGACTCTAGCCGAGCGCCCGGCCAACCCGGAGGATTATCCTGGCGCAAAGCCCGAATTGCTACAGCCGTCCTCGGTGGTTTTCGTCAAGCCAGAGTATCGCGTCGACCTTCGCAACCACTTCAACTGGTGGACTTACATTCGCGGCGCGAACTGGCGGTATCCGGAAGGGCCTGAGAGTTCCATCGAGGATCGCGCCCAGCATCCGGTCGTGCACATCGCCTACGAAGACGCTGAGACCTACGCCAAATGGTCCGATAAAGAACTCCCAACGGAGGCGGAATGGGAATTCGCCGCACGTGGCGGGCTCGATGGCGCGGTCTATGCGTGGGGAGAAGACTTCACACCCGGCGGAAAGTACATGGCCAACACCTGGCAGGGGGAGTTCCCAATCCAGAACCTTCTGAGCGACGGCTACGAGGGAACCGCTCCCGTCGGGCAGTTCCCGCCAAACGGTTATGGCCTCTTCGACATGATCGGCAACGTGTGGGAGTGGACCACGGATTGGTATGCCGCCCGCCATCCCGAAGCAAAGGGCTGTTGCGGCGGCGCCATCCCCAAGGGGGATCGCGAAAAGAGTTACGACCCACAACAGCCGAACATTCGCATTCCGCGCAAGGTAATCAAGGGCGGATCGTTTTTGTGCGCGCCGAACTACTGTCGCCGCTATCGACCTGCCGCGCGCATGGCCCAGCCCATCGACACCTCAACCTGCCACGTCGGTCTTCGCCTAATCAAACGGCCCCAGCCCGGGCAAGAGGCTTGCGGGTGTCACGGAGTTAGCGACAAATGAAATCCAAAGCCAAATCACGCACTCTCTCAGGAGAAAACAAGATGCCCGACAAAGTTACGCAAATGGCCAAGAAGCCGAACATCCTCATCATCTGGGGCGACGACATCGGCTGGTTCAACGTTAGCGCCTACAACCACGGAATCATGGGATATCGCACGCCGAACATCGACCGTGTTTTCAAGGAAGGCTGCATGTTCACCGACTGGTACGGTCAGCAGAGTTGCACGGCCGGCCGCGCCGCTTTCATTACTGGCCAGTCTCCAATCCGCACCGGCCTTACCAAAGTCGGCCTTCCCGGGGCCGATCTCGGATTGCAGCCCGAAGATCCGACTATCGCGGACTTGCTGAAGCCGCTCGGCTACGCGACGGGCCAGTTCGGCAAGAACCACCTTGGCGACCGCGACGAATTTCTGCCGACCGCGCACGGGTTCGACGAGTTCTTCGGCAACCTGTATCACCTCAACGCAGAGCAGGAACCGGAGTGCCCTGATTATCCGAAAGATCCGGAATTCAAGAAGAAGTTTGGCCCCCGCGGGGTACTCAAGAGCTGGGCGAGCCCGGATGGCACGCAGAAGATCGAAAACACGGGCCCGCTCAACACCAAGCGCATGGAGACCGTGGATGAAGAGTTCCTGGGAGCAAGTCTCGATTTCATCGAGAGGAACGCCAAGTCTGGGACGCCGTTTTTCTGCTGGTTCAACTCCACTCGCATGCACATCTTCACGCACCTGAAGAAAGAGTCGATCGGCGTGACGGGGCTCGGCACTTATCCGGATGGCATGGTGGAGCACGATGGTCACGTCGGGCAGTTGCTGAAAAGGATTGACGACCTTGGCATCGGGGACAACACCATCGTCATGTATTCGACCGACAACGGCGCCGAGGTCATGAGCTGGCCTGATGGCGGTTCCACGCCGTTCCGTGGCGAGAAAGATACTAACTATGAAGGCGGATGGCGCGTGCCCTGCGCGGTCCGGTGGCCAGGCGTCATCAAGCCAGGGACCGTGTCGAATGAACTCTTCTCCCATACCGACATGTTGCCCACGCTTCTGGCCGCCGCCGGCGAGCCTGACATTGTCGAGAAGCTCAAGAAAGGACACAAAGCCGGGAACAAAACGTTCAAAGTCTGTATCGATGGCTACAATCTGTTGCCCTTCCTGAAAGGCGAGGTGAAGGAGAACCCGCGCAAGGGATTCCTGTACTGGAGCGATGACGGCGACCTGATGGCCATACGTGTCCAGAATTGGAAGGCCAATTTCATAGAGCAGCGGAAGGAGGGCTTCGAAGTCTGGAGTGAACCGTTCGTCTCCCTGCGAGTTCCCAAGATCTTTAATCTGAGGAGCGACCCCTTTGAACGTGCTGACGTCGACGCCGACATGTTCTACGCCAAATGGATGGCGGACCGCGCATTTCTCCTGGTTCCCGCCCAAGCGATCGTCGGGCAGTTCCTGAAAACCTTTGAACAGTTCCCGCCGCGTCAACGGCCATCGAGCTTCAGTGTCGATCAGGCTGTCGAGAAAGCGCGACAGCAGGAGGCGGCGATGGCCAAGGCGATTGGCGGCGGCGTGAAATAACACGAACCTTTCTCGCGAGCCGTCAACATGGTGGGGTGCTGAATGGCAATCGAAATGAACGCGGAGTTCACCATGCACTCGCAGAATGGCGGCTCGGCTGAACTCCGCGACTTTTACGAAAGGATGCCCTATCCGGCCCCCCTCACCAGCCTTGACGAACACCGCGATCTGTATCGCAATCCGGAGCGTCGCCGAGCCCTGTTTCACCTGATATTCCCCAGTGAGCGGCCCCGTACGAATTTGGACATCCTGGTCGCGGGCTGTGGCACTTCGCAGGCTGCGCGATATGCGCTTCGCGAGCCCGACGCTCGAGTCACGGGCATCGATATCAGCGGAACGAGCCTGGCCCACACACGCACGCTTCAGGAGAAATACAAGCTAGACAACCTCACACTCCATCAGCTATCGCTCCTTGATGTGCAGCAACTGGGACAGAGCTTCGATCTCATCGTCTGCACTGGCGTTCTGCATCATCTGGCAGATCCGGACGTCGGACTGCAAGCTCTTCGCCGTGTCCTCAAACGTGACGGCGCGATGCAAATCATGGTGTACGCCAGATATGGGCGGACCGGGCTCTATATGATCCGGGAGTACTGCCAACTGTTGGGTATTACCGCAACGCAGCCGGAATTGCTCGCTCTGGGAGCCACGCTTCGGTCCTTGCCGGAGAATCATCCCCTGGCGCATCTGCTGGACAAGGTCCAGGATTTCGCCCATCCCTATTCGCTGGCAGATGCCTTTCTCCATCCTCAGGATTGTGCTTTCACCGTGCCGGAAATTTTCGACTGGCTTGATCGATGCGGAATGTCTTTCGGGCGGTGGATGGAGCAGGCTCCCTATCTTCCACAGTGCGGTGCACTGGCCGGAACACCTCATGCCGAACAATTGCGTGAGTTGCCTGAACCCGCGCAGCATGTCGCGGCCGAACTCTTCCGCGGAACGATTACGCAACACAATTTCGTCGCATATCGGCGCGATCGACCGTTCGACAGACAGCCTATCCGCTTCACGGGCGAGCAATGGCGCAACTACATTCCCATCAGCTTGCCGTGGACGAAGTGCATTCGCGACGGCGTTCCGCCAGGGGCGATTGCGGTTCTGCTCAATCAGGCGCACAAGCATCCGGACCTCACTCTGAAGGTCAACGCCGCACAGTATCGATTGTTCACTCAGATCGATGGACACAGAACGCTTGGCGAAATCGTCCAGAACTCGGAAACGGACGAAAAGCGCATTCTGGAATTCTTCCAGCGACTTTGGCAGTACGACCAGATTGTGTTTGACGCATCGGGCGCGTGCGGTGGTACGAACATGGCTTCATAACTCGGACGAAAACCGATGAAACTCAAAAACTAAACTCAAAACGATTCAGGAGGAAACAATCCATGCCGCGGAAATCCAACAGTTCTTCCAAGAAGCCGAACATTCTCGTCATTTGGGGAGACGACATCGGCATTCAAAACCTCAGTTGCTACAGTCACGGGATGATGGGCTATCGAACACCGAACATCGACCGCCTCGCCAAAGAAGGCATGCTGTTCACCGATTCCTACGGCGAGCAAAGCTGCACCGCTGGCCGCGCGTCATTCATCACCGGCCAGAGTGGCTTCCGCACGGGTCTGACCAAGGTCGGAACACCCGGCGCCACGGTCGGCCTGCAGGCGCAGGATGCCACCATCGCCGAATTGCTCAAGCCGCAGGGATATGCGACGGGCCAATTTGGTAAGAACCACCTGGGTGACCGCAACGAGTACCTCCCAACCGCGCATGGCTTCGACGAATTCTTCGGCAATCTCTACCATCTCAACGCCGAAGAGGAGCCGGAGCTGCCCGACTGGCCGTCGAAAAAAGAGTTTCCAAAATTCAACGAGCAATTTGGTCCGCGCGGCGTGCTGCACTGCTGGGCCACCGACAAAGATGATCCCACCGTCGATCCTCGCTATGGCCGCGTCGGCAAGCAGAAGATCAAAGACACAGGCCCGCTCACCAAGAAGCGCATGGAAACTTGCGACGACGAATTTGTCGCCGCGGCCAAGGATTGGATCAAGAAGCAGCATGATGAGGATAAGCCGTGGTTCTGCTGGCTCAACACCACTCACATGCATCTGCGCACGCACACCAAACCCAGCAGCCTCGGGCAGGCCGGCCGCTGGCAGTCCCCTTATCACGACACCATGATCGATCATGACAATAACGTGGGCGAGATGCTCGATCTGCTCGACGATCTTGGCATCGCCGATGACACCTTCGTCCTGTACAGCACCGACAACGGACCGCACATGAACACTTGGCCCGATGGCGCGATGACCCCATTCCGCAGCGAGAAAGATACGAACTGGGAAGGCGCATTCCGGGTCCCGCTGCTCGCGCGCTGGCCCGGCAAGATTCCTGCCGAGTCGGTCTCAAACGAAATCGTCCAGCACCATGACTGGCTGCCCACCTTCCTGGCCATGGCTGGCGAACCCGACATCGTTGAGAAATGCAAGGGCGGCTACACCGCTGGCGACAAGCATTTCAAAATCCACATCGACGGCTTAAACCTTCTGCCCTATCTCACCGGTAAGGAGAAGAAGAGCCCTCGGCAGGGCTTCATCTACTTCGACGATGACGGCAACCTGGTCGCCGTGCGTTTTGACAATTGGAAAGTAGTGTTCATGGAGCAACGATGCGAGGGAACGCTGCGCATCTGGGCCGAGCCCTTTGTCGCTCTTCGCGTCCCAAAGCTCTACAACCTTCGCACCGATCCGTTCGAGCGTGCCGACATCACCTCGAATACCTATTACGACTGGTTCCTGAATCACGACTTCATCGCCCTGGCGGCCACCGGAATCGTGTCGCAGTTCCTGGAGACCTTCAAGGAGTTCCCGCCACGACAGCGGGCCGCTTCCTTCACCATTGATCAGGCGATGGAGAAAATGACCGCTGCGGGAACCGGCGGCAGCGCCGCTGCCCCGGCCAGCGCCGACGGAAAACAACAGAAGGCTGCGTGAACGGGATCGCTAATCCCGCCGCGCCGGACTGTCCTCCGGCGCGGCGGTCGTTCCGCAACGGGTGAATCGACTCAGCTTCACTAAGGAATCTAGCCATGACCGTGCAATCAATGATCCTGCTCGGCGTAAAGATCAGTATCATGCTGACCGTGTTCGCGCTGGGAACGAAGGCAACGCCAGCCGATGCGACATTTCTCTTGCGGCGTCCTCGGGACTTGACCCGCGCGCTCCTCTCTATGTATGTGTTGATGCCCGTGCTGGCGTTGATTTTGGACTTGACCTTTAACCTGAATCCGGCGGTCAAGATTGCTTTGGTCGCTCTCTCGGTGTCGCCGGTGCCGCCGATCTTTCCCAATACGTCATTCAAGTCTCACGGCAGGGACGACTACACATTCGGGCTTTTGGTGGCAACGCCGCTCTTGGCGATCATCGTTATCCCCATCGCGATGGGGGTCTTTCAATGGGTCAGCGGTTTCTCTCTGCAGATGTCCGCGCGATCCGTCGCCGGATTGGTTTTCACTACGATATTGATTCCGCTCCTCCTTGGAATGGCGCTACGGACATGGGCGCTGTCGCTCGCAGAACGAGTAGCTAAACCAGTCGGCACTTTCGCTTCTATCCTTCTTCTGGTTTGTTTCCTGCCCGTTCTGATTGGTTCGGCTCGCACGATTCTGTCGCTATTTGGGGACGGAACGCTGCTCAGCATGTCCGTGTTTGCTCTCGTCGGGCTCGCGATTGGCTACTTTCTCGGAGGACCGGAACGCGAAAATCGGAGCACATTGTCATTAGCAACTGCGACTCGACATCCGGGAGTAGCAATAGCGATTGCACATACCAACTTTCCCCAACAGAAGCTGGTTGTGCCCGCGGTTGTCCTCTACTTGATTGTGGCCGGGCTTTTGCACGCCATAGCGTCCTCCTGGCGTGCGCGCGCTGGTCGTACGCCGACTGCGACCAGGGATCGCATGGCGGCTTGAATTGGTAAGAGAAATCTGATGGCGACGTTCCCAGAGAGATTCGCGCCTGACTTGTTCCCTACGCCTGCGGGGAGCGATGCGCGAGGAAGATGGTTCGAAGGCCTACGATTCCTGATTCGCCAGACGCGAATCATGACCTCGATTCTGAAACACCCGCAAGTACCTTGGCATGCCAAACTGGTGGCGGGATGCACCGTTGGCTATTTGCTGAGCCCGATTCAGCTGATCCCAACTCCGATCCCCGTCATTGGGCAACTCGACGACCTGGCCGTCCTGATCGTGGGCATGAAGCTGGTGCGCATCCTCACGCCCGCGGCGTTGCTGGAAGAGTGCTCCAGCTCAGGCTGAGTCAGGAACCTTCGACACAGATTCACGGCTCACGTCTAGGTCCGCGGTGTCTGGGACAATTCCCTGAGATGCGCCTTGCAATGCGAAACCTCGGCTCAACGCCCTTATTACTGCCTGGAAACATAGTTGGAGTTCGTCGTCTTTATTTGGATCTCCTTGCTCTTGGACGTTAGGATCGTCTGCTGAAGATAGTTCGTGTCATCTGGGAGGACCGAGAATTGGTTGGCTAACGTTACCACATCCTTCGGGCCATCCAGGTATGTGTTCACGTCATAACCAGTCAACTTCTTTGAGGCCGTGTCGAAACTGATCGCAAGACTGTCCCCTTGTTTATAGTAGTCATTGAACGTCAGGGATGTAACACTGGCAGAAGAAACATCCAGTTTGGCCTTACCGGCCTGGAATGACGCCTGCATTCTCTGAGGATCCGGCGGCACATAGTGGCCGATCAGGCTCTTGAGACGATCGGTATAGTCTTTCATTTCCTCGAGTTTCTTTTTCGCGACCTTGCCTCGCAGCCCTCCGGGCAACTCTTTTGGGGCTTGCTGCAGACCTAGCTGCGTCTTCACTACTTTGCCATCAGGGCCGATATGGCACGCCTTTTGTACATCCTTCTTGGTGTCACCCTTGATGCTGAGATCAGTGGTTTCAGTCCACGCATAATTGCGCAGTTTGGCTCGGTTCTGAGCCATCGCTTGTTTGAGTTCTGCAAACCGCTGCTTCACTTCCGACTGTGTGTCGCGCGTGGCCTGCCCCTGCAGCGAGACGCCTAGCGCAAGCAGGCTTGCGATCGATCCAATTGTGCACGTCAGGTTACGACCCATCATAGAACTCCTCCACAATTCAAGCCGCCGCCCCCCCCGGAAGTGTCTTCGATGCTAATGTGTTTCGCTATGTGCATGCTCTTTCGCCTGGGCCTTCATTTGCTGCAGTTTCTGTTGCTGCTCCGGAGTCAGTACAGCATCTACTTTGGGCTCAAACGATTCGTGAATATCATGGACCTTAGCCCATTTTTGCTGCTTGGTCAGCGATGTGTTGTTGCGCACACTCTCCACTTGCTCTGCTTCGTTGCGCAGAATCGGCTTGAGTTTTTCTTTTTGATCTTCTGTAAGGTTCAGTTGCTGACTGAGTTGTTGCAGCCGAGATTGCCATGCAGGAGGCTCTTGGGCCACGGCCGCCGCTATCAATCCACAAAGCAGGAACGGAAACAAAAGTCGCAGTTTCGTCATTGACTTTCCTCCAAAAACATAGGTGGTTGCTCCAAAAATATTGCCCGCCTTCGCCAGGAGGAACTGTCAACTTCAACAGTGACGGGATGGCGACTGAATGCTCGATGAACTCAAAACCGTCCTGTCACGTCTGACAGTTGGACTCGTAACCAAAATCGTTGCAAATAATGTAGCGGCGAGTCCGCACGAGATTCAAACTTGCAAAAAGGAAGCGGAAGAATGAAAATTCTGGCCGTCGCAGCCATTCTCCTGTCGGCCAATGTGTCTATCTGGGGGGAGGATTCCGGAGACATAGAACGTCTTCAAATCATTCGACCCGCTTCTCATGCAGAACTCTTCGCCACAGAAACTTCGTCATGGTGTCGGCAGCCGGCGCTTCTGCCTTACGGCTTGTCTTCCAGGGATACGGACATCGGGGCCGCCTCTCTGTGGTTCCAGTCCTTCAGCCTTGGGAACGAAGTTCCGAATCGCCCCGATGTGCAAAGAGCCACCAATTCCCATCTAGCGATTGGAGTGATCCCGATCTGCCCCGCAGGCCTCGTTGCCGGAAGAGATGCGGTTTCCTTTGATTCGTTTCCGATTGCCGACATGACATCCTCGCGTGAGATGATCAGCCCGTCTGCGCTTCCAATCTCGAGCGAACATCCGCGCAGCGAAGTGAAGTGGGTGTCTTTGGTCCGGCAATCTCTGAACTATCTGGCGGTCATGCATGCCTTTCGCATCGCGACTGAGCCTTCAACGCGCGCCGCATTACCCAACCCCGTCGTCGGTGGTTATTTCCAGGCGCTCGGCGCGATGCACGGCTGGTCCGATGGAGACGGCTACTATGAAAATTACCTCGGACACCCGATTGAAGGTGCGGTTTCCGGCTACATCTGGATCCACAATGATCCGCGATACCGTAACGTGGAGTTTGGAGGTAGCCGCGACTACTGGATGAGCCGCCTTCGCGCCTACGTATTTGCCTGGGCATTCAGCGAGCAATTCGAAATCGGCTTGCTCAGCGAAGCCTCCATCGGGCAAATCCAACGCTACTGTTGTGCCTACGGTTTTGTCGACCATGTCATCACGCCCAATGGCGGGATGATCTGGATGATCGGAGGCGACATTCTCGACCGCTACGTCGTGCGCAGCATTGAAGACCACACTCGGAATCGTGTGGTTCGCATCCTCGCGAGGGGTGTTCTCAATCCGCCTCTAAGCTTCGCCAACCTGATGACGGGTCAACTGCCGTGGCACCGCGAGAACCGTGCCAGCGTCAGTGACTACAATGGACAACTCTACCTTCGAGTGGATAACCCGCCGTCGCAGAAACGGCAGATTCCCACGTTCGAGATGACCGCCACACTACCCAGCGTCCTCCGATTTGATCGCGTCTCATGCATCGGTGGAGGCGGCGTAGCTGCGTTCCAGTTGAACGATTTCTGGCAATGGACCGTTGAGGCGAGTGGCTGCACCCTGGGCAATTTTGCGAGCAACTGGAGCGGGGATTCATTGACGTTCACCACGGGCCCGCAGTGGATTTCGCACTCCACCGGGCGCTGGAGTCCTCATTTTGCGATTCGCGTCGGGGGGCAAAAGGTGACGCAAGAGTACGTGAATCCAATCCTCAAAAAGATCATCCTCGGCTCGCTTCCGCCAGGCACGAATCCCAACAAGGTGCGTAATGAGTACACAACGCACTATGAAACTACCGGGGTGTCGCTCTCAATCAGCGGAGGGGCCGACCTACGCTTGAACCAGGTTATGGCGCTCCGGGTCGCAAACTTGGATTATGTTCGCTCCTGGCTCAGCCCGCTCAACGGCTACGACTTCACCCAAGGTTACCGGATAAGTACTGGGCTCGTGTTGCGCATCGGTACTTGGTGAGCCTTTGGCTGGAGGGTGCGTAATTCCAATTCTCATCGAATTGCGGTCTTTCGCTCCTCCCTTCCTGTCAGGTCTGACAGTGTTTCGTGAAGGGTTGGGTGCCGTTAAATGGTTTTTGACTCGACGACGTTACAACCGCGAGTTGCGTCACCGGCCTCGGTGGTCGCTGACAAGAGGCAACTGAGCGCCGTGCCAGGAGAATGTCCATGAAGCAAAAGCTGCGGCGTTTGATCGGGGAATTTCTGTGTCTGGGACTGTATCTCTCTGCCACCCTCTCGTCAGGCCAGACGACGCCATTGAGTGCCGCGCAACAAGGAGCCACTCCTTACTTTACGGCCAAAATGGAAAACCTGACTCAGAAGCTGCAGTTGACCTCCGATCAGCAGCAGAAGCTCAAGCCCATCGCCGAGCAGGAAGTCGGATCCCTCGAAGAAATCCGAGGGAATCCTGTTTTGACAAAGAACGAAAAGCTTTCGCGTCTGGAGTCAGTCGTTCGTAGATCAGACAAACAAATGAAACCCTTCTTGTCGGCAGAACAGTGGGGGAAGCTCCAGAACTTGCGGAAAGAACAACAAGAGGAATTGAAAACAGTCGTCCAGGAACAGGGTAAAAACAAATAGCAGACTATGTTGACCCCTTCACGGTTTGCCGGAATTGCGCTCGGGTTGGATTCCAACATGATCAAGGCATCAAAGTTGTCCCACGTTGTCCTGTCAATCCTCGCTCTCGTTGCCCTGATCCCCGCAGGTTGCCCTGCGCAAGCCTCCAAACCTGACCCGTTGCCCTCGTGGACCGATGGGCCCGCAAAGAAGGCAATCGTCGACTTTGTTGCCCGCACAACTACCATCGACAGTCTCGACTACGTGCCCGTCGAAGATCGGATCGCAACCTTCGACAACGACGGGACCCTCTGGACGGAGTATCCGATTTACACGCAGTACTCATTTGTTCTTGACCGCGTGAAGGCGTTGGCGTCGCAGCATCCGGAGTGGAAGAACACGCAGCCATTCAGTGCCGCACTTGACGGCGACGCCAAAGCCGTGATGGCTGGCGGCGAGAAGGGCCTTGTACAACTCATCGTGGCCACGCATGCGGGCATGACCACCGACGAATTCGCCCAGATCGTCAACGCTTGGATCACACAAGCTCAACACCCGCGATTCAAGCGGCCCTATACCGAATGCGTGTACCAACCCATGCTCGAGTTGCTGACCTATCTACGCACCAGCGCATTTGAAACGTACATCGTTTCTGGAGGCGGAGTTGAATTCCTGCGGCCCTGGGTCCAGCGCGTTTACGGCATACCGCCCCAACAAGTAATCGGCAGTTCGATCAAGACCAGGTATGAAATCCGCAACGGTGAGCCGGCGCTGGTGCGATTGCCCGAAGTGGACTTTGTGGACGACAAGGAAGGCAAGCCGGCCGCAATCAACAAATTCATTGGCCGGCGGCCGATTGCCGCCTTCGGAAACTCCGACGGAGACCTGCCAATGCTCCAGTGGACTGCGGCCGGCAAGGGCGCACGCCTCGCGGTGCTCGTGCACCACACCGACGCCGAGAGGGAATACGCTTATGACCGCGAATCAAAGATTGGTACTCTCGACAAAGCGCTCGACGAAGCCGCTGCCAAAGGCTGGATTGTGATCGACATGAAACGGGACTGGAAGACGATTTTCCCCTCTTCGAGAAGCGAAACCGCTCCGCCTTCAGACGACGAGGGGGAGTTAGTGACCCAAAGAACAGAGTTCTGACGCTCAAGGCACATCGGCCGCCGAGCTGATGCCGCAACCAATGTTGCAATTGTCAGTCAGACACTTAAGCTCGAATCTTTGAAGAAATCGCCTTCGCCTCCGGCTCGTGCAAGTACTTGATCAGGAGAACCTCGTTTCCTTCCTGGCCGTAGAGAACCTGGTCTACCATTTTTCGCGCAAGCAGAATACCTAACCCGCCTGGGCGCAGCCCGAGTTGTTCGCGGACGGTGGCGTGACGGATGGGATCGCCGGGAGGATTGGCAACGGCAGCGTGACTGATTTCGTCGAGGGTGAAACCGGGACCGGAATCTGATATGCGGCATGAAATCATTCGCTTAGCTCGCACGTATTCCACCTCCACGTAGCTTTTAGGATCGAAGCCTCCGCCGTGCTCCATCGCGTTGAGCAGAATTTCTCGAAATGCCATCCCCACTTGTTCACATTCTGCTTCGGGCAGGTCCGCGATTTCCCTCATGAATTGCAGCAGTCGATCGGCCGTGCGGACCTGGCAGCGCACCTCGAGACGAATCCATTCCGGAGTGGCGGAACGAATTTCGATGCCATCATCCCAGAGCGGCGCCTCGGATGCCATTTGGATCATGTGCCCAAGTTCCTCCAGTGAGTAGGGCTTGGAGAAGAAACTGAATGCGCGATCCCGCATCGCTGCGAGCACGTCCCCCGGCGTGCTTTCCTCGGCCAGAATGATGAGACGAGTGTGGGGTCGTTCTTTACGGAGCTTCCTGAGCAACTCGACATCTTCCCTGCCCGATGTCTTTTCGCTGGTGATAATCATTTCGTACGCTTTGCGTTTTGCTGCTTCAAGCGCGGCTTTATTGGTCGGCACATAAGTGATCGCCCAGATGCCAGGCTTCAGGACGCTGGTGAGCAAATTCTTCAGATCCTGATCGGCATTGATCGCGAGAGCGTCTCGAATGGCAAACGGTTGCATGGAATTTCACAAATAGGTCAATTATTGTCGCGCGCAGATCTCGGCGTAGTAACTGTCAACTCTGCTAGAGCGGGATCATTCCCGGTAACCCATCAGCAGGATGCCCAGTACCATCATCAACAGCGGCCAGACTTTTGTTAGGACTCGACGAGACTTCACCTCAGTCTCCGCCAGCGCTTTCACGAACCCGAGGCTAAGGCCCGTGATGGCATAACTCACGTGCTGCCATTGGATCCGGGACATCACTTCCATGTGATCAGGACCCTGCATTCCCGCTTCATGATGGTGGAACAGAACCAGGATCGATCCCCCAACCACAACTGCCGGATACACCCAACCGCTCCAGGCTGCCCGCAAAACCCCGCGCGCCCGTTGCCATTCAATCAGGCCCAAGCCGAGTAACAGCAAAGCAAAGATTTTGTGCTGCAACACTTCGGGGTTGGTTTGGAGAGTCCGGAGCCACTCTTTATGCCCGAAGGGCCACAACTCGGTATCACTCCATACCAGTAGAAAGAGCCCCAAGAGCAGAAAGGACATCGGCCACCCATACTTCAAGACTGCCCAGCGTTTAGTCAGGTTGTCTTGAAACAAACTGAATACTCCTGCCACGAACACGAACAATCCTGCCAGGTGATGATTGAACTCGCTCTCCTTCTTGTCTGCCAGCAACTTCGATTGCAGTGCAGGCGTCATCGTTCGATCGCCCATCATGGCATTATGCTGGTGGGCCGTATACATGGGTACGACCTGTTGTCGATTGGGCGAGCTTAGAAAGAACAAGACTGCCGCAGCCGACACAAGCATCCCGGCTACGACCAGCGCCCACGTTTGCTCTTCGAGTTGAAATCTTTCCATGATTCTCCCTGCATCCGAGGTTCGTCGCCAATTGTGCCGCCATCGGCCAGACTCTGAAACCCAAAAGACGACGTCAAGTTTCAACGGGCGAATCGAAGCCAGCCCGGTAAGGGAGAGAATGACAAAGCTGTCGGAGGTACATCACTGTCACAACTTACAGGGGGGGGCGAAGCAGCGGATCATGGCTTGAAGACATCTCCAGCGGGAACCAGTCGCAATCCGATGACCTTGTCCCCACGCATGCGGTGTTCCGCAGGTTCAGCACCGGAGGGACAGCAATAGCTATTCGACACCGCGCTCGAAAGTGTCAGCCCAGGTGGGAAGGCAGCACTATGGAATCCGCAAGCGATCACCTTCTCTGACAACCTTGGTAAACTTCTTGCCGCCGTAGTCGTACACAACCTTCAGTTCCTTGGGCGTTCCATGATTTGGATCGCCGCCCATCGTATCGTTGTTGACTTGCATGTCAATTCGATTGTCACGAATCTGGGAGCGAACCCGGAGAGTGACATCGTCGCCCCTGCCATTCCTGCCATAGATGGCCCGTTCAACATGGAGCCGGATCTCGCTGAATCCGACCGCAACCAAACACAGCCAAACCAAGGCCACTCCCAGTGATGCCGCCAAGAATCTGCGTCGAATTCTCATTGTCACTCCTCGTGAGGCGAGCCGACGCCTCCACCGGAATCACTTCTCACCCCGCTATGGGGCGTGCTCGAACGCTAACTTCAACCCGGGTCCGAAGACATCGATGAGAAATGACAGGCCTAGAATTGAGGCCGGACCCGAATGTCTTCGCACCAAGTGGAAGGGGTCGGTTCAACGATAGTGCAGTTCCGACTCGCTTTCCCAAATTCCTTCAGCGTGATTTCACCCAGCCGAATTTCATTTCATCCTCATGCTTTCTTCAGCAAGCGCGTGATCCACACTAAGATCACGGCTCCCACAAACGCCACAATGATAGAGCCAATCATCCCTCCGCCGTGCCAAATACCCAAGAGGCCGAAGATCCACCCGCCTAGGAAGCCGCCCAGAATTCCGAGAATGATGTCGACGGCGATTCCATAGCCTCCGCCCTTCATCACCTGCCCAGCCAGCCACCCTGCGATGAGCCCGACCAATATCCAAATAAGAAATCCCATCATCTCCTCCTAGCCAGTAAGTAAGACTGGCTGCGTGAATCAGATCACGACTCTTCGAGCGGTTGCGTGTGAGGGTTATATGCCGGCAGCGATTAAGAACTTTGTGCTGGCACGACACTGGCCCTTGGCGCGATTCAGTACCTCTACCGGCTACCGACTGCCATTGGTAGCGGAAGAATCCTCGCGAACCATCGATCTCGTTGCCACTGTTAACAAGTACAGCCCGTCTCTGCTGAACCACCAGTGGCCCCTCAGCAGGCCCACAGGGGTCGCACTGCACAGGTTGACAGTACTTTGCGGGCGTCCCGTCCGTTAAGGATATCTATCCACGCACAATTCCCGACAATCCATCACACTACGAAAGGAGAACTTCATGAGTGCAATGGATCTACTAGTAAACGACGTCGAAAGTCGCTTTGGCATCAGTGCCTCGAAAGCCGGGTCTCTGCTCACAGCGCTGCTTGGGATGATTCAGGAACAGAGCGGCGGATTGAATGGATTCCTCGATCGTTTTCGTCGGGCCGGTCTCTCGGAGACGGTGACCAGTTGGCTGAGCGGCACACCGGCAGCGGCTATCAGCCCAGAGAGTGTGCAAAACGCTCTGGGTTCTCAAACCGTTAACTCGATCGCCTCACGGACCGGACTCTCTCTGTCAACTGCAACCGCTGCACTAGGCTTCATGCTCCCAAAACTTGTCCAGAGCCTGGCACCGGGCGGGGCGATTCCCATGCGTTTGCCTTCCGACGCGATGGCCTACCTCTCCGGTGCCACGGGTGTGGTGACGTCCGGGGCGCGCGATGCCGTCCGAGCCGTGGAAGGCAGCAATCTACGTCGTTGGCTCTGGCCCCTCCTGGCTCTGCTGGCGGTGGCGCTTGCGTTCCTCTTGTGGCCTCGTCGTGCCACTTTTAATGTGGAGGATCAGGTCCGGCTCGCCTCAGAGAAAGCGAGCGCAGCCTTGGCCGCACTCAAGCCGGGATATGCTCCGCAGGATCTGGTCAGTGCGCTCAATCTGGAGATTATCAATTTTCCGACCGGCAGCGCCCAGATTCCCGACTACAGTACTTCGTTTCTCAACAAAGCGGCAGCCGCAATCAAAATGGCGCCGGCTGGCCTTGTGATCGAAATCGGCGGTCATACGGATAACACTGGCGACCCAGCGGCCAACCTCTCGCTTTCTCAGCAGCGCGCGGACGCGGTGCGCTCATATTTGGTCCAGCAGGGTGTCCCCGACAGTCAATTGAAGGCCGTCGGCTATGGAGATTCACATCCGATAGCCAGCAACGACACCGAGGAGGGTCGCTTTCGCAATCGTCGCATCGAGTTCACCGCGCGTTAGGCACCCTTAGGGGCTTCCGGTGGCGACAGGCCCGCAAAGGATCTGTCGCCTTTTTTTCGGTGAATCGATGCTGTCTCGCCCTCTCCGCCACTGACAGGAATTCTCCGCTCAAGGTTACCTATGGGATACAACGATCAGCACTTTGACGATCAACAGGGATTGCGATACTTGTATACTGTAGAATCCAAAATTCATGATCAAGTCAATTACTGCTTTTGCCTGGCTGCGCGATCTCGCGATCGTTCTTCTCTTTATCGCTGCAATGGATCTGCACAAAGGTTCTCCTAATGTTGCCATCCTGTTGATGATCTGTGCCGGGGTCATTTTCATCGAGCGCGTGTTGTGGTCATGGTACCTGTGCGGCCTTCGAGACCAGCGGGACAACACGACAAGCCCATGATTTCCCAGTGAGTTTCCTCATCTGTCACGTTTGACCGTAGTTTTTTTGATCTCGCCGGCCACAACTCGATTTGTTATAGACCTCACCTTTTCCGACTGCCCGACGGGAAATACGGGCTGCGCGATCTCGCTGGTCTCGATGACCTATTACTTCTGACAGTTCTGCATTTGTCGCACTTTGACGTAAAGTCTCGCCACGCAATATTGGCGCAAAGATCGAGCCGGTTCGAATCATCGTGGCAACCTCGAAGTTGCGCTAAGGAGATTCGCATGCAGCCCATCAGGTATTGGACCAGTCCTCTGCTCATCGTGCTCATTGGGCTCCTGGTGTCTTCAGGCGCAGCCCAAGAGCGTATGAGCGACAAAGACGTTGAAGCAACCATGAAAAATCTCAAGGAGGATGCCAAGAAGTTCCGTAAGACATTTGATTCCGCCGTGGGCAAGAGCACCATTCGGAAGACTTCCCAGGAGAAAGGCGCCAAGGCCCTGTCGCAGCGATTTGAAAAAGAAACAGAGAACATGCTGAACCAGTTCAAGAACACCAAGAAGGCCGATACAACACTCCCCGCAGTTCTTAGCACGTCCAACCAGTTGCAGAAAGTAATTGAAGGCGCCGGGATTTCAAGTCAGGTCAACCCCGATTGGACTCGCGTCCATACCAGCTTGGACAAACTTTCGAACGAATTCAATGTTCCAAAGAATTCCTCACCGATGTGACCGTCGAGCGCGAACTCCAGGAGAGCGGCAGTTGAAGAAACGGACATAAGGATCGTTCGAATCATCAGGCACCCATCTGTGCGCAGCCGACCTTCATCGGACTCGTGGATTCGCCCCGCTGCGCATGAGGCGCTGTAAAGGTTGACAGTTTTCAGTGTCACCTCCCCAAAGTAGCTTTCTCCCGAACGACTTTCCAGTCCCAGGCAACTGCACAGTCGAGTAGGCAGGAAGGAGTTTGGAGCCATGTCAGAGCGAACCGCACAGGATCCGATGTCAGCTGCTCGGGTTTCAGAACAGCTCGCTTCAGATCTCGGAGCAGCCGCCTGCATCTTCGGCTATCCGTTAGTCCTCATGGACGTGACACGTCAGGTGATGACCAACATCCCGGCGGCGGCAGAGAGTAGCGCTCCCACAAATCAATTTGCCAATATGCGGGCCTTCCCTGACGAAACCGATACCTTTGTTGTCAGCCCTAACGCCGATACTCTGTACACGTTCAGCTTTTTGAATCTCTCGAAAGAGCCCATTGTTCTGAGCGTCCCGGATATGAGCAAGCGTTACTACCTCATGCAAATGCTGGACGCATGGACCAACGTATTTGCCTCTCCGGGCACGCGTACGACAGGCAGCGCAAAGGCTGACTTCGCAATCGTCGGGACAGGCCGCTCGGGAAAGTTACCGGACGGCATGCATGTGATCAAGGCACCCACGAGCCTTGTCTGGATCATCGGCCGCACGCAGACCAACGGCAAGGAAGATTACCCAGCGGTGCATGCCATTCAGGATCAATACAAGCTGACTCCGCTCAGTGCTTGGGGCCAGGCCTACGCTGCACCAACCAACCTACCCGTGGATCCCAAGGTTGACATGAAGACGCCGCCGGTTGAGCAAGTGGCGAACATGGACGCAGTGGCGTTCTTCAACCGTCTTAACACTCTGATGAAAAACAATCCGCCCAGTGCTGGCGATGCGGAGGCCCTTGGCCGTTTCGCAGCGATTGGGATCGCACCTGGAAACGTTTTCGACCTCAGTGCGCTCGACCCTGCCATCGCTCGCGGTATTGAGCATGGATTTATTTCAGGACGAGCCAGAATCCAGTCGGAAGCAAAGCAATCCCATGGCAGGATTCTCAATGGCTGGCAGTTTATGAGTAATGTTGGGAGTTACGGGACGAACTATCTCTGGCGGGCCGTAGTGGCCCAAGTCGGGCTGGGAGCGAACCTTCCGGAAGATGCTGTTTACCCGCGCGCGACGACAGACATCGATGGACATCCTCTGATTGGTGCAAACCATTACGAGGTCCGCTTTCCGAAGGGACAGCTGCCTCCCGTCGGTGCGTTCTGGTCCATCACCTTGTACAATGCGAAACAATTCTTTGCCAAGAACCCCATCAATCGTTTCGCAATCGGCGATCGCGACAAGCTAAGGCTCAACGACGATGGCTCTCTTACCCTGTACATCCAGAATGCTTCGCCCGGCAAGGAGCGGGAGGCAAATTGGCTGCCGAGTCCGAAAGATGCATTCAACCTGATCATGCGACTCTATTGGCCAAAGAAGGAAGTCCTCGAAGGTACCTGGAAGCCGCCATCCATCCAGCGCGTGGCCGGTGAGGCAAGACAAGTCGCATAGGAGTAGTGCTCGCGATTTTGGTTGGTATTCGGCGGCTGTGGCAGTGCCGTTTTGGCCGCTGCATTTCCTGCCCTCGGAATCGGTTTCCTGGGTGTCGCTTTGGCATTCGGGTTGACTCTGCTCACCGCAGCCTTTGCGATCGGTCACATTTCCGGATGCCACCTGAATCCCGCAGTTTCCGCCGGACTCGTTACGGCAAAGCCTCAGGGGTCACGTTAAAACCGGCCAACGGTGGTCAGGGCAAAACCGGCCAACGGAAGTGGCCGGGGACTAGGTTGTTTTATCCTGCCGCCTCCTGTGGAGGCAAGTCGGTTTTGGTGCGCCAACTCCGGGGACCGCATTTGAGTACGTGTCCGTGGTGGAGGAGACGATCGAGCATGGCAGTGACGGCGGCGCTGTCGCCCAACAGTTTGCCCCAGTCTTCTACCGGTCGGTTGGAGGTGAGCAGAGTGCTGGCGCGCTCGTAGCGGCGCATCACGATCTCCAGCAGTTCCTCGGCGACGGTGACGGGCAACTTGCGCATGCCCAGATCGTCGATGATCAGCAGCGGCACCGAAGCCAGCAGTTCCATGTGCT